>OQVS01000356.1_pt1 | contig 30746 bp, 26 predicted proteins | sample 1691601 | NCBI WGS metagenome assembly OQVS01 (sample SAMN03418268, study PRJEB22391) | human gut metagenome | biome: human-gut; feature: organic feature; material: feces | host: Homo sapiens | place: Tanzania | collected 2013-01 | reverse complement strand
AGTTTAAGTTTAAAAGAAAAGGACAAAAATGTCAAGTGAAGTAAGAAAAGGCGTGTCAAACGCCCATTTTAACGAAGAACAATCAAGCATTTTCATCGTTGAAGTGTTTGTCATCTCCATAGTCGCTGGGCTGTATTACTCATCGTGGTGGGTTTTTGGCGGGGTGCTTTTGGGCTTAATCATCGCCGTGTTTATCAAAATCCTTTCTGTGCCACTTATGCTCGCTTTCAGTGCGTGCTGGGGCTACATAGGTTATATGATAGGAAACTATTTTGAGTCAAGCTCCGCAAGTATAGTGCTGGCTATCATCGGCTTTTTAGCTGGGTTAGGCTGCCATTTAGCCGCTTTTGAATGGGTAAGAGACATCGGCACACCTGAAAAGAAAGAGTAAAAGAGCATTAGCGATAATTTTACTGCTTGATGATAAAGCAAAATGGCTCGCAAATTAAAGAGTGAAACTGATGCGGAAAATTTCTTATCAATAAAATGAAAAAACGCTTTCTAATCGCCTTACGAGCAATACAAAAGCCTTGTGCGACAAACCATAAAAAGCCACAATTTAAGTTTTACACCCAAATTTTCAACCACCAAAACCACAAAACATAAACCCCTTAAACCTTGTCATACTGACTTATTTTTTGTCATACTGAGCCTTTGGCGAAGTATCCATAAATTTAAAGTGCAAAGTTGCGCTTTAAAAGCGTGGATTTTTCGCTTTCTAGCGAAAGCTCAAAATGACAAAATGGTATGGGATTTTTCGCTCGCAAAGCTCACTCAAAATGACAATGCCCTTGTCATACTGAGCGATAGCGAAGTATCCATACAAAAAAACGGAGAGTGGATTGCTGAATTTATGGATTTTTCGCTACGCTCAAAATGACAGCGGTGTGGATTTTTTGCTGTGGCTTGCACCTTGCAACCCGTTGGGTCGCCTTTTTGCAAAGGCTCAAAATGACAAAAAGGGCGCAAAAGCCAAAAAATAAAGCATTTAAAAATTTCAAAAAAGCACAATGCCCTAAAAAATGCCTTTTGCAAGCAAAAAGATGAGAAAAAACTACGACAAAATAAGATGAAATTGCAATAAAACGAGCAAAATCTACGATAAAATGAGTAAAAAAGCCCTTTAATTTAGCCCAAAGGCGTGCCACAAGTGCGAGCAACGAGAGAGAGAGAGAGAGAGAGAGAGAAGTCCCCCGCCCAAACACTGCCCCATTTTCTCCGTGCTGAATTTGCAGTGTCGCCACGCTTTGTTTTGTCCGCAAACACTTGCCACACTGAATTTATTGCGCTTGCTTTGCCGTGCCATTGAATTTTGCCACACTGTGCCGTTTCGTTGCCAAACTCGCCACGCCACACCGCGCGCTAAATTTTCGCCCCACGCACAATGCGCAAGCACCGCCACGCTCAAAGGCGTTGCGTTACGATGGCACAAAGCGTTTGTAAAAGTTGCTAAATTTACAGCATTTGCTCTCAAAGGCTTGTCCTTTTTTGAATTTAAAAAATAGATTTTTGAATTTTAGCCTTATTTAGCTTAAAATCATCTTAAAATTCAGCAATGAAAATTTAATTGTCATCACATTTAAAATTTTCCTAAATTTTTTCTCACAAAGGGCGAAAAATTTGAATTTTAAAAACTGATTTGTAGTTTATAGCCTTTTCAAACTTAAATTTGGGTAAAATTTGACAAAGTGCTTTAAAAAATTTAGGCTTTTTGCGAAAAAGTGCTGTTTGCGCGCCATCACAAGCAAATTTTTGAAAATTTATCCACTCACCACAAAAGTTTTGAAAATTACAAAGTGCGCCGCCACGCATTTCATCGCAAATGCCACTTGCAAACTCACCCCAAATCCGCTTTTGCCTGCTCTAAAATCTTTTCATCGCTCGCAAAGTCAAAGAATTCAAACTCATTGCCGTGCTGGGTAAAGCCATCGAGCAAATCCCCGCTGAGTCTGTTTTTAAGGTCAAGTTCGGCTATGGCAAAGCCGTCTAAGGTTTGGCTAAATTCAAGCAAACGCGTTGGCATAGTGTTTAGCTTGGTGTAAAGATAACAAAAGCTAGGCAGTCCCACGCGCCCCACGCGTCCGCGCAACTGATGAAGCGTGGCAAGTCCTAGTTTTTCAGCTCCCACGATGATGATGGTGCTAAGTCTTGGCAGTGAAATGCCCACTTCCATCACGGTCGTAGCCAGCAAAATGCACCCTTTTTCGCGAAATTCTACCAGCACCTTGTCCTTGTCCTTGTCCTTGCCGTGCGTGGTATAAACGCCACCATATCGCTTTTGCCAATACTCCTTTGCCTTTTCTAGCGGCAAATACACGCCATTTTCGCTCTCATTTACCAGCGGATAGATGATAGCGACTTGATTTTTCTTTGCAAGCTCGGCATTTATGCGCTCTATGATGAGCGAAAAATCCTTGCCCTGCACGCAAAAGGTTTGAATGTCCTTGCGAAAGGGCATTTGGCGGATAAACGAAAAGCTCACAAGCTCTGATTGTATCATACTCAGCGTTCTGGGTATGGGCGTGGCTGAAAACTGTATAAAATGCGCCCTTGTGTCATCGTTTTTAGCTAAATCGTTGATTTTTTGGCGTTGATTTGACCCAAAGCGGTGCTGTTCATCGACCATTACAAGCACGGCTTTTAGGGAGTTTAAGTGGATTAGTGCGTGTGTGCCTATGATTAAATGGGCATTTTGCAAGTTTTGCTCGACATTTTTGTCCTTTTTACCGCCCTTTAAAAGCGAAATTTGCATAAAATTTGGCAAAAGCCTTTTTGCCTCGTCAAAAAGTTGGTTTGCTAAAATGCTCGTAGGCGCCATAAGCACGGCTTGTTTAGGATATACAAGCAAGGCAGCAGCAAGCAACACAAGCGTTTTGCCACAACCCACATCGCCCATTATAATGCGCCTTTTAGCATTTTGTGAGCGCAAATCGCCCTTTATGTCCTCTATCGCACGCATTTGGTCGCTTGTAGGCTTAAAAGGCAGGCTTTCAAGCCACTTGCTTATGTCATAAAGCTCTATTTCATAGCTTTTTGAAACCTGTTTTTTGTTTCTTAAACGGCGTAAAAAATTGTAAATTTCAATGTATTTTAGCTCTTTTAAAAGCTCTTCGCCTTGTTTTGCAAGGCTTTTGGCTGAATTTTCTTGATTTTGATTTAAATTTGGCGCATTTTCTTGCGAAAAATTCAAATTTTCGCTTGAATTTAAGGTATTTTCATCTTTTTTGTTTAAAACCATTTTAAGCGCGTTAAAAAGCCCAAAACTTCGCTCATCATAAGCGTGCAACCCCACAAGCAAGCCAGCACGCTGCTCATCAAGCCCACTCGCGCTTAAATTTTCCTTACTCACATACTCGTGTATGAGCCTAGCTATGCTTTCATCTTTAATGCCCGCCACTTGATACTTTGGCACGAAAAATCCAGCCTTAGTGATGATTTTTGGGTTTGAAAACTGCCACATTCCGTTAAATAAATTCATCTTTGCGTTAAAAATGCACTCTTTACCAGCCTTAAACGCCCCAAAATGCCATTTACTCGGGTGAAAGAAAATAAAACTCGCCTCAATCTCCCAACCCTTGCACCAAACAACGCCCATAAGTTTGCCAGAGTGTGAATTTGTGCGTAAAATTTGCACCTCTTGCGTGCAAACGCTTTCACTTGGGGCTTGGCTTAAAGTCAAATTTTCAAGTTTTTTTGGCAAAAGCAAGGCTAAATCAAGCAGATTTTTAAGGTGCAATCTCTTAAAAAGTGCCGCATCAGCAGGATTTAGAGTCATTTTTTCACACTTGCAAAGCTGATTTTAAGGAGTTCAGCGTGTGCTTTTATGTAGGCGTTTAGCTCATCAAGCGTGGCGTGGCGGAGCTTTTCAAGCTCTTTTTTAAACGCGCCAAATTCCAAACCTTGATAAAATTCATTATAAGCCACGCTAAGCCTCTTTTCAAGGCTTTCATAGCGCAACGGGGTTGAGCCTATAAGAAAGTTTTGCGCCTGTGTAAGCTCATTTTGGCTCACTCCGTTTTTCACAAAGTCCGCAAACACGCTTTTTACCAGCTCTTTTGCCTCGCTCGCGCTTTCGTTTTTGGTTTGCAAATACCCAAAAACACGCTTGTAGCACACGCTCAAATCAAGCATAGCATAAGCACTATACGCTAGCCCCCTTTTCACGCGCACTTCCTCCATAAGCCGCGAGCCAAAGCCCCCAGCACCAAGTATAAAAATGGCAAGTTTAGCTAAATGCGTGTTTTTGTCGCTAAATTCAAGCTCAAAAGGCGTGCAAAAGTAGATATAAGCCTGCTCGCTGTCCTTGCGAGTGTAAATTTCATCTTTTGCTTTCGCGCAGAGTGTGAATTTTTTAGTGGCGCACCTTGTGCCAACGCTTAAAATTTCAAGCACAGGAGCGAGCAAGGCTTGCATTTGCGTGCTTGTGGCGTTGCCTCCTGCTATGATGATGAGATTTGCTAAGTTTATATGGTGCTTGTGAAAGGCTTGCAAGTCTTTAAGGCTGATTTTTTGGATACTTTTTTCATCGCCGTCATTTGAAAGAGCGAATTCATCGCACTCAAAGACGCTTTTGTTTAAAAGTCTTTTAGCTAAATAATCAAAGTCGCTGTTGCGTGCGGCAAGCTCGCCCAAAGCCGTAGTTTTAAGCTTACGCAAGAGTTTTTCATCAAAACGCGGTTTTTCAAGCAAGAGTGCAAGTTTTTTAAGCGCAAAATCAAAATGCTCTTTAAGGCAAGAAATGCTTAGCTCAAAGCTCTCAAAACCGCTACTTGCCTCGAAATTTATGGCGTAAAAGTCAAGTTCTTTAAAAAAATCCTCACTCGCGCCCTCGTTTAAAAGCCGTGCAAACATTCGCGCTGTGCCTGCTGGGGTGCCATATTCATACGCTTTGCCTGAATTTGCGAACACAAAGCGCAGAAAAATCACGGGCAAATCGTTGTTTTCTTCGTAGATAAATGGAATTTTCGTGCCTTTGGCGTTGATATGAGCGAGCATTTGAGCCTTTCTAATGATTTTTGGCATTATACAAAAAATTAACCACAAATCGTAAATTTCATTCATTTTATCGTGGCAAAGCGTGTCATCATTTTAAAGCATTTTGCACCTTACAAACGCTTGATTTTACAAACAAAACGCATTTTGAGCTTGCTTGTGATGATGATTTGCCTAAATTTTCACGCTTGCGCTAAATTTTACTTTGATTTCTAAATTTGTTTTCCACGCAAGTGGCGAAAAATTTTTGAAATTTAAGCTAATTTTAAGCTTCTTTTAAGGTTAATTTAAGGGGGGGGGGGCATTATAATATCAGAATCTAAACTTTTTTAGACTTTTTGCTTGTTTAAATTTAAATTTTTGTCAGTTTTTGGCAAAAATTTTGAATTTAACGCGCAAGGCAAGGGGTTTGAAGGGTTTAGAAATTCATCTTAAAGGACTCTTATGAGTATAAACAAATTTGCTTTGAGCGTTGCTCTGGCTGGGATTTTAGGTGCTAGCAGTGCGCTAGCTGAGACAAGCGGAGCTTTTGTAGGTGTGCAGTTTGGGCTTGGCGGGGCAAACGCTAAAAGCGAGTATGCTGTCGTAGCCACAGATTCTGGTGTATCATTTGGAGCAGATGCGACAAAGTCAGCTTCAAGTTTTCGCTATGGCTTTTTGGCGGGGTATAAGCAGTTTTTCACTGAAAAATTTGGCTTGCGTTATTATGGTGTGATTGACTTTGGCACGCAGTCCGAGCATAAAATAGGACCAAGTTATAATGTAAGTGGGCCATCACCAGCCGAAACTTATTTTAACTTTACCGAAACCATAAAGATAAGCACCCTTAATCTCAACGCAAATGTCGATGCCTTGTATAATTTCGAACAAAATGACAGCTTTGAATTTGGTGTGTTTGGCGGTTTGAGTTTAGGATACACGAGCTACAAGGCACAAAGCGTAGCCATAAACAGAGTAAATCGGACAATTTTTACTTTTATTTACTCATATAAAGACCTGAGTGCTAGTGGCTTTGACTTTGGGATAAACTTTGGCTTGCGGGCAAATATCGCCCAAAAGCACGGCGTGGAGCTTTATAGTCGTTTTAGTTTGCTGAAACAAAAAGATGACTACAAATATGCGCTAGTAGATGCGCAAACCGACATTTTAACAAATTTTGAAGCAAAGCAGCCTTATGCTGTGGGACTTCGCTACTCGTTTAGCTTTTAAGCTGAGCGAAACTAAACGGGTTTTTGCTCTGGGCGAAACTTGTGCTGGCTTTAAATCGCTGGCGTGAGTTTGAATTTAAGGCTTTTGTGGGCTTTGAGTTAAAACTTGCGAGTTTTTGGCTTTGGCTGAAAGGCTGTTTAAATTTGCGCGAAAAACTTGCGCTGGCTTTTGCCGTCATCTTTGTCGCCACAGCCGTGTTTTGTATGAGTTAGTTTGCGAGTGGCTTTGCGGACTGCTTTTGCTGGCAGGTTTGCGGGCGCTCTTGCAAAAGATTGTAGCTGGCTTTATGGCTACTTTTGCGAAAGGCTTGCGCGCTTTGCGCGTGGGCTTTTTGCTCGCTTGACGGGCGTTTGCCCGACCGAACTTACCTTGGTAGGTTAAATCTCCTTTTTATGTTGCCAAAGTGTCCTTGCGACACTTTGGGGTTGTGAGACACTTGAATTTGCGCTTTTTGTTTTGGTTAAAGCATTTTTGATTATAGTCAAATTTTACACGCCTTTTTAAGACTGAAAAAGCCTTAATCTCACGCCCATTTTTGGTATAAATCGTGTGGGATTTCGAGCAAATCAAGCCACTTGCCGATGATGAAATTTCGCAAATCACTTAAATTTTGCGCCTTAAAATAGCTCGCATACACGGGTGCGGCGATGATAGCGCCCATTTTGGACAGCTTTGTCATCTGTTTGAGCGCGAGCGTGGAAAAGGGCATTTCGCGCACACACAAAATGAGTTTTTTGCGCTCTTTCAGGGCTACGGCTGCGCCCCTTGTGATGAGCGTGTCGGCAAAGCCGTGCTTTATCTTTGCCAAAGTGTTTAAAGAACAAGGCGCGATGATGGTAGCATTTATGCCAAATGAGCCACTCGCCACGCTTGCGGCTAGGTTTTCATCGTCTAAAAACTGCGTTTTTTTAAGCCTAAATTTTTCTTTGCAAAGGGCGATAAATTCATCATTTGCGTTTAAATTTTGCGCTTTAAATTCGCTTTTTTGCTTTTTTGTGTGTGAATTTTTGTCGCTAAAATCGCTTTGTGGGTTTTGAAAATTTGGGGTTGCAAGCTGTGAATTTTCAGCCTGCCACGCTTTATTTTTTTTGCTGTGGCATAAAGTTAAATTCTCCGCCAAAAAGCTCATTTTTGCGCCCTTGCTCGTGATGGCAAAAATCTTATCATCTTGCGTAAATTTTTCCAAAGCATTAAGCAAACAAAAGCCCAGCTCCACGCCACTTGCTCCGCTTAAACCGACTAAAATTTTCATCTTACACTCGCTTTTTTGTTCAATTTACACGCCACAAATTCATCTAGCCCGCTCATTTGCCAAGTAAATTCAGCGCAAATGCTTGTCATTGCAAACTCACTTGATTTTTGCCGACAATTATGGCTTGCAAAACCTTGCCGTCTTTTGTTTTTACCTTTATCGTGTCGCCCTTGTTGCCAGCTTCAAGCGCGCTTACATCTACGCTCATCTTTACCTCGCCATCATCAAGCACGGCTTTCATTTTAGCGTCCTTTTTCACAAGATGATTTGCCTTAAACATATTTTTTTTCAAAATCGTGTTTTTTCGCACGCTCGTGCGCGCCACAAGGTCTAAATCATCGTCTTTTTCGATAGCCCCCAGCGGCACTTTGTCAAAGTCATAAAAAATGATATTGTAGTCGCTAGCCTCCAAAATATCGCCCCTTGACAAGTCTTTGTTAGCTCGCAAAATTTCAAGTTTGCCTTTCACAAAATAGCGAAAAAAGACATTTTTTTTGATATTTTCGGGCGTTTTGAACTCAGCCCTTAAATACCCGCTTGCCTTGACGAAGTTGCCCTCGCCAAGCTTGATGAATTCATAAGCGCTGAAATTTTTAGGCAGTGTAGCCGTGTGTAGCTCGACATTGTGAATGATGATTTTAGGATTTTGCGCCTTAAATTCTTGGGCTAGGGCAAATTTCACCTGCTCGACATTTGCCTCTTCGCCCAGCCCAAAGGCACTTGCCAAACACAAAAGTAAGCACAAAAAAACCTTTTTCATCATCAAACCTTTGCTTAATGATACTCACTTTTGCTTAACGCTCGCCCTTTTGAGCGCAAATTTTGCCAAAACAAAGCCTAAAAAGTCGGCACGACATTGCCGCTATACTTTTTAAGGATAAATTCTTTCACTTCTTTGCTTCGCAAAATTTCGTTTATCGCCTTTGTCTTCGCACTTTGAGCGTCCTTTTCGCGCACGACAAAAAAGACAGCATAGGGGCTGTTTTTGTCCTCCACAAAAATCGAGTCTTTGGTAGGATTTAGCCCAAAATCAAGCGCGTAGTTTGCGTTGATAAGGGCGATATCCACATCATCAAGCGAACGGGGCAGTTGGGCGGCTTCAAGCTCCCTAAATTTAAGCTTTTTAGGGTTAGTGGCTATGTCCGCTGGGCTTTTGAAATCCTTTGTGGCTTTCATCGTGATGAGTTTTGCCTTTTGCAGCAGCTCAAAAGCCCTGTCTTCGTTGCTTGGGTCGTTTGGAATGCTCACGCTTGCGCCGTTTTTAAGCTCATCAAGGCTTTTAAGCGATTTTGAGTAAATCGCCATAGGAATGATAGCCACGCTGTTTATCGCCACGAGTTTCGTGCCTTTGTTGTCGTTAAATGCCTGCAAATAAGGCTTGTGCTGAAAGAAATTCGCATCAAGCTCGCCGTCATTTAGGGCTACATTTGGAATGGCAAAGTCGTTAAACTCCACGATTTTAAGCTCATAGCCCTTTTTCGCAAACAAGGGTTTAGCAAATTCCAAAATCTCGCCAAAAGGCACAGGTGTCGCGCCGATAGTGATGGTTTTATCGTCCTTTGCGCCTGCACTTGCAAAGAGCAAGGCAAGGATTAAGAGAAGTTTTTTCATCATATTTCCTTTTGAAAAATAGCATTGTGGCGTGAATTTTGCACTTAAATTCACGCCTTTTGTCAAGCAAATTCACGCAAAATGCGAAATTTGATTATGAAAATTCGCGCCAAATGCTTAAATAAAGGCGAAGAATTTTCGAGTTATTTTCGGGGTTGTGAAGTCAAAAGCGATTGAGACTAGACATTAAAGTCTGTCAATTGAGTTTTTGACAAACTCCCCGAAAAGAGCCGAAAAGAAAAGCCGTTAAAACGCTGGCACCACTGCGCCTTGATATTTCTCAGCGATAAAGGCTTTTACCTTTTCGCTTTGCAAAGCCTTGATGAGCGCCTTTGTCTTAGCACTTTCCTCGTTGCCCACTTTCACCACAAGCACATTCACATAAGGGCTTTCTTTATCCTCCATAACAAGGGAGTCTTCGGTTGGTTTAAGCCCTGCTGCCATTGCGAAATTTGAATTTATCACGGCAAAGTCCGTGTCGTCCAAAGCTCGTGGCATTTGAGCGGCTTCAAGTTCCTTAAAAACAATGTTTTTAGGATTGCTTACAATGTCAAGTGGCGTTTTAAGCGCACTTTCCTTGAAAGTAACTACGCCTGTTTTAGCGATAATGTCAAGCGCACGGCTTTCGTTTGTCGGGTCGTTCGGCACGGCAATGCTTACGCCATCGCTTGAAATCATAAAACTACTATGCTTGCGTGAATACACGCCCATAGGCTCTAAGTGAATGCCCGCCACGCTGACAAGTGCAGTGCCTTTGTTTTTGTTAAATTCCTCTAAATAAGGGATATGCTGAAAGAAATTCGCGTCAAGCTCCCCGCTGTCAGTGGCTAGGTTGGGTTGGACATAGTCGTTAAATTCCTTAACGACAAGCTCAAAGCCCTCATTTGCCAAATCCGCCTTGACGAATTCTAAAATTTCAGCGTGTGGCACGGGTGTCGCACCTACGGTGATGGTTTGAGACGCTGCGCTAGCGTTGTTTGCGCTGGCGTTTGCCTCGCCGCCTTTTTTATCCGCTGTATCTCCACAACCGATAAAAGCCAAAAGCCCAAATGCTAGGGCAAATTTGAAAAGTTTTTGCATAATGCTGTCCTTTTGGGTAAAATGTGCGTGAATTTTACATTTTTTTGTTAAATTTTTGCTGAATTTTGCAAAAAATTTGATGAAAATTTAATCAAAATTTAAGCCTTTGCGCGCAAAACTCGTTCAAAGACTCATTTTTTCGTCATCTTGTAAAGCACATTGCCGCACATTTGTATGAACTGCACCAGCACGAGCAGCAGCACGACGGTTTCTATCATAATGTCCGTGCGAAAGCGTTGGTAGCCGTATCGCACCGCCACATCGCCCAGCCCGCCGCCGCCAACGGTGCCTGCCATAGCTGAAAAGCCCACTACGATGATGAGCGTGAGCGTTATGCCGTTTATCAGGCTTGGCAAACTCTCCACGAACATTACCCTAAAAATGACTTGTGTGTCGCTTGCTCCGTAGCTTTTAGCCGCTTCAACAATGCCCCCATCGACTTCTTTAAGGGCTGCTTCTATCATCTTCGCCAAATATGGGGCTATGCCAAGCGTGAGTGGCACGATAGTAGCTGTAGTGCCGATACTTGTGCCAACGATAATGCGCGTAAGTGGCATCAGCACGATGATTAAGATGATAAAAGGAAAGCTACGCACGATATTGACGAAAAAGTCCAAAGTGTTGTAGGCAACGGGGTTTTCGCGCAAGCCGCCCTTGTCCCAAATCGCAAGCAAAACGCCCGGGATTATAGCGAGCAAAAAGCCCAAAAATGTCGAAACAAGGCTCATATAGAGCGTTTCAAGCAAGGCTGGATACAAAATCATCATAAAGTTGTCTAAAATTTTTTCAAGCATTGTTTGCCCTTTTTTGTGAATTTTTGCATAAATTTTGCTCTAAAATGTGAATTTTACAAAATTTAAGTTAAGTTTTAGAAATTTTATGCCATTTTGTAAATTTTCGCCCTTGCAAGCTAAATAATGAAAAAGTAGCAAAACTGCGTAGCATAGCTAAAAAATAGCGTTTTACTCCTAAAAATTCAGCAAAAGCGTGAATTTGTCATATTAAACACTCTTGTGTGATACTGACTTGTCTTATCTTATCTTATCAATTTATTTTTTCCTTGTCATACTGACTTTGAATAAAAGAAAATATCTTAAATTTTGTCATACTGAGCGTAGCGAAGTATCCATACAAAAAAACGGAGAACGGACTACCAAAACGAAATTTGTGTGGATTTTTCGCTTTCTAGCAAAAGGCTCAAAATGACAAAAGTGAATTTTTGTGTTTTGCAAGCTGCTTGGTCGCTTTGTGCTAATATGCGTTGCTTAAAATGATAAAGTAGTTTGTCATTGTAATTTGCTTTACAAAATGGTGTGTGAAGTCTGCTTACTCGTCATTACGAGAAAGATAGTTTTAGCAAGTTTTTGTGTGGCAAGGCAAATTTAAATCCACGAAAGAAATTCAAGCTTTCGCCTAAAATTTTAAACAATCCAAAAAGCCTCCCCTGCGAAAGACTTGCAGAGGCTACAAAACAAATCCCTAAATTTGCAGATTGCTATGAGCTTACTCGTCCTTGTGATGATGGTTGAGGTGCAAATCAATGCTTGTGGAAAAGAGAGTTAAAATTTAAGGCAAGGTTTTTAAATTCATCAAAACCGCTTTTTTGTCCGACTTTTTGCTCTAAAATGCCTAAAAATTCAGCCCTTTGCATAGTTTTTGCGCCCATAAAGGCTAAATGCGGGTTGTAAATTTGACAATCGATGAGAAAATCATAGGGCGTTAAAAGCTCGCAAAGTGCTATCATAGCGAGCTTTGAAGCGTTTTTAGCAAGGCTTACCATACTTTCGCCAAAAAACATTTTGCCGATGATAAGCCCATAAAGCCCGCCCACAAGAGTGTCATTTTCGTAAATCTCCACGCTGTGGGCAACTTTGTCCTTAAAAAGCTCGCTATATACGCTCACAAAGTCATCATCTATCCACGAATGTTCCCTAGCACCCGCACAAAGGCGCATAAGCTCCGTAAAAGCCGTGTCAAGCCTTATCTCATAGCGACTGAAAAAACGCCGCACGCTTTTTTGCTTGTAAATTTCGCGTGGTGCAAGCACCATTCTAGGATTTGGACACCACCAAGAAACAGGCGCGTTCGTCCAAGGAAAAAGCCCGAATTTATAGGCTTCAAGCAGGCTTTGTTTGTCGAGTTTGTCGCTGAAAAACACGGGCGCATTTTCTGGCGCGTTTAAAAGCGCCTTGTATAAATCGCTCACAACTTCATCGCTCATCGCCAAACCACAGCGAATTCAGCTTTTCAAAGGGCTAAATGCGAATTCAATGGCGTTGTTTTTGAGCGTAAGTTTCACAAGCCCGCCATTTTTAAGCCGCCCAAAAAGGATTTCATCGCTTAATTTTTCGCTCACTTCTTCTGCGATGATGCGTTTTAAGAGCCTTGCGCCGAATTCTTTTTTTTGCACCTTTTGCACGAGATATTTTTTGACTTTTAAATCCGCTTGAATGCTTATGTTTTTGAGATTTGCGGCGATTAAATTCAGCTCTTTTTGGACTATTTTTTCCAAACTTTCATTGCTCAAATCCTTAAAATGCAAGATTTTATCGATGCGGTTGATGAATTCAGGCGCAAAAAATTCCTTTATCGCCCTGTCGCTTTTTGCTTCATCTTTGCTTAAAAAACCAAGCTCGTTACTCTCTTTAAGCCCTAAATTTGAAGTCATTACGATGATGGTGTTTTGAAAATCCGCCTTTAAGCCAGCCCCGTCAGTAAGCGTGGCGTTGTCAAAAATTTGCAAGAAAACATTGCTGACTTTGGGGTCTGCCTTTTCAATCTCGTCAAAAAGCACTACGCTGTAAGGGTTAGCCCGCACTGCATTTGTCAAAATGCCGCCCTCTTCGTGTCCCACATAGCCAGACGGCGAGCCGATGAACCTTGAAATTTCGTGTTTGTCAAAGTATTCGCTCATATCAAAGCGTTCAAAATGAAGCCCCAAACTCTGCGCCAAAACCCTGCAAAGCTCCGTTTTACCGACTCCGCTGCTGCCTGTAAATAAAAAAACTCCACGCGGCGAATTTGAGGTTTTAAAGCCCGCATAGCTTTGTTTGAGCGTGGCGCACACGGCTTCTATCACTTCATCTTGCCCGAAAATTTGCTTTTTAAGCTCACTTTCAAGGTTTTCAAACATTTTTACTTTATCAAAACCAAAGGTTTTATGAGAATGCGTCATCTTTTTAGCGACCTCGTCCAAATCCGCTAAATTCGCCTCTTTTTTGCCCTCTTTAAAAATAAAGCTCGCTCCAAGTTCATCGATAAGCTCTATGGCAGAATCAGGCAAAAATTTATCTTGAAAAAGCTTTTTACTCAGCTCAACGCTGCTTTCAAGCACTTCATCGCTGAATTTCACGCCGTGAAAGTTCTCGTATCGGCTTTTAACGCCTTTTAAAATCAGCAAAGCCTCATCTTTGCTCGGCTCATCGACATCGATTTTAGCAAAACGCCTGCTTAAACCCTTGTTTTTCGCAAAGCTGTTTCTATACTCCAAAAAAGTAGTCGCGCCTATACATTTAAGAGTCCCATTTGAAAGGGCTGGCTTTATGTCGTTTGAAATCTCGTGATTGTCCTTATCAACAAGCGTGTGAATTTCATCAAGAAATAAAATCGCATTTGGCGTATTTGTAAGTTCGTTGATAATGTCTTTGAGCGCGGACTTTGAGCTACTCATATCAAAGGCATAAATTTGCGTATCTTGTAAATTTTTTGGCACTTTTTTTTGAGCGATAGCAAGGGCTAAACCCTCGACAATAGCCGTTTTGCCAACGCCTGCTTCGCCCACAAGTATGGGGTTGCTCTTTTTGCGGCGGCTTAAAACCTGCATCATTCTGTTTAGCTCAAATTCACGCCCGACTAAGGGTTCGAGCTTGCCCTCTTTGGCAAGAGCGGTTAAATTTTGGGCGTTTCGTAGGGTTTTCACCTCTGGCGTGTTTTTAAGTTCTTTGATTTTGTCTAAATTTAAGGCGTGTTTTTCGAGCAAAAATTTCGAGTAAGTGCGCTCATCTTTGCTCACGCCCTCCAAAAAATCGATGATTTTTGGGCTGGTTTTTCCTTTGTTGAGAGTTGTCAAAATTTCATCAAGCACCACAGAATACATAGGGCGCACCTCATAGCTTAAAATCTGGTTGCGCTGGGCGATATGGTTTTTCAGCTCATTTTCAAGCACGCTGAATTCTCCGTCCGCACACTCGTTGAAAATGCCGCGAAAATCGGGGCTGAGTTTAAGCAAGGCAAAGAGCAAATGCTCGCAAGTGATGAATTCGTGGTGATTTATCGCGCTTAAATGCTCGGCATTTGCTAGGTATTGTTTTAAGTCCTCGTTGTATTTCATTCTTCTTCTATCCTTGTTTGTAGCGGAAAATCCGCCTCTTGCGCTGCGATTTTCACTTGCTTTTGCTTTGAAAGGGCGATTTCTTCTGTGAAAATGCCACACACTCCGCTGCCGTTGTGATGAACTTCAAGCATTATGCGGCTGGCGTCTGCGAAATTATAATGAAAAATTTGCATCAAAACCTCTATCACAAAGTCCATAGTCGTAACCTCATCGTTTAAAAGCAGAAGTTTATACATTTTAGGCTCGGCAAGCTGGCTATCTTCTTGGTGCTGTGTGGCGGGTTTAGTTTGCTTTATCATCTAAAATCCCTCTCAAATCCTCTTCCATAAGGCTTGTAGGCACTTTGCCAAGATAAAATTTCACTTTTTTGCCCTTGCTCCAAAAGTCCTGCACGCTTTGATAAACGCCGTTTTTAAGCACCACTTTGAAAGGCAGTTGCTCCATATTTTGGTAGTTAATGTCCTTTAAAATCTGCTTCACAAGGCGTTCGTTTTGCTTTTGGTTGCTGATGAAATAAAAAGCCCCGTAGTTGTTCGCAAAGTTTCGCACCTCATCATCGCTCACGCTTTCAAAGTGCGTAAGCCCTATAAGCGTGAATTTATCGGCATTTTTGCGCCAAAGTTGCGTTAGGTGTGGCGCTTCTTCCTTGCACGGAGCGCAAAAAGTGCCAAAAATATCAACCATCAGCACCTTTTTTTCATCGTTTAAAATGACAAAGCCCCCATTTTGTCGCACCAGCACAAGCTGCTTGTCCATCACGCTTTGAAGCGTTATTTGCTCGCCCTCTTCAAACTCTTTAAATTCAAAGTCATTGACAACCTTTTCTTCCGAGCAGCCCGAAAATACGCCCAAAATCAAAAGCGCGCTTAAAAATAAAAATTTGATTTTCATCATCTGTCCTTTTTTTAAAGTGTGTATTGTAGCGAAATTTTGTGAATTTTTGCTACATTTTCATCTTTTTTGACACCGCTTTCATCGCCGCTCTTGCCTCTAAATCCGCCTGCTTTTTCTTTAAGGCTTCTCTTTTGTCGTGCAACTGCTTGCCTTTGGCTACGCAAAGCGTGGCTTTGACGCGGTTTTTGGCGTTAAAATACAAGTCAAGCACCACCAGCGTGTAGCCCTCCACGCTCACCTTGCCTAAAAGCTTGTCGATTTGCTTGCGGTGCATTAAAAGCTTGCGCGGGCGTGTTTCATCGTGCTTAAAATGCGCATTTGTCGTGCTTAAATGCGATATGTGGGCGTTGAGTAAAAACAGCTCGCCCTTGATGATACGCGCAAAGCTATCCTTTAAATTTGCCCGTCCAGCACGCAAAGCCACCACTTCGCTGCCTTTAAGCTCAATGCCCGCTTCAAATTTTTCTAAAATTTCAAAGTCAAACAAGGCTTTTTTGTTTCGCGCGATGATTTTCACTTACCCACCTTAAAAACGGCACTTCCGCTGCCGCTTAAAAAAAAGCCCTGCTCTAAAAACGCCGACATTGTGGGATACAAGCGCACACAAGGGGCAAATAAATCATTCAAAAGCGTGTTTTCATAGGCGTTTAAAAGCTCTTTGGAGCTTTTTTTTTCAAATTCTTTGGCGAATTTAGCATTTTTTTGAAAATCAAACTCACCTTTATCAAATTCAGCATAAACGCTTGCGCTTAGGCACTCGCACTGAGAAAAAGTAAAATTTAAAGGCGGGATTTCGTCCGTAAATTCAGCGATGATTTCGCCCACACCGCTCACATTTGCGCTTTTAAAGCCACTCAAAAAAAACGGCACATCACTACCCAGCTTAAAGCCTATTTGTATTAACTTTTCGCGCGAAAGCCCTAAATTTAGGCTTTCGTTGATGAGAGTTAAAAAGCAAGCCGCGTCCGTGCTGCCTCCGCCAAGCCCAGCGCAAAGGGGAATTCGTTTGTTTAATTTCACAGCATAGTCTTTAAAGCACTCATTTAGGGCATTTGCAAAGCCACACTCACACAAAAGTGCGTGCGCTTTGGCGATGAGATTGTTTTGACACTGAAATTCACTGATGATTTCAAAGCCCTCGCGCTTTTTGTCTTTCGTAAGCTCGATTTCATCGTAAATTTCATCAAGCAAAACAAAGCGAGAGCTTAAAATATGGTAGTTTCGCTCATCAAATCCTGTGAGTTTTAAGAAAACATTAGCCTTAGCGTGCGCTTTCATTGCTTTATCTTTTTACTCAAAGCGTCCAAAGCCACATTGTCCTTTTTCACAGAGAGTAAATTCTTGTCCTTGACCTCGTCCAAAAGTTCTTTACGCAAGACAAGCACAGACTTTGGCGCTTCGATGCCTATCTTTACGAAACCTCTGGCAGTTTGCACGACCTTTATCTCTATATCCTCGCCGATTTGGATACTTTCGTCTTCTTTCCTTGATAAAATTAGCATTTTGCAACCTTGTTTAAGATATATTTAATCTCATCGTTTTTTACGCTTATAATACTAAAAAATTCTTTACATTCGACAAAAAATTCGCCATTTTTTTGAATTTTTAGCTCATTTAAAGCAATTTTCGTGCCATTTTCAAGTTTTGTGCTGTCTTTTAGCTCATTTTTTTCTAAATTTAAAAAATCCAAAACATTCAAACTTTTTTCATTTTCATACACGAATTTACCTTCTTTCAAGCGAGTGAGTGCGCTTAAAGTGGCGTTTATACCAAGCTTTTGCGCAAAAATTTCGCAGTAAGAGCGCACATAAGCGCCCTCGCTCACGCTCAAACGAAGTGTTAAAAAGGGGTGAGCGTAATGCAAGATTTCGCAGCCATAAATTTGCATAACGCATTCTTTAAGCTCTACCTGCTCGCCTTTTGCGGCAAACTGATACGCTCTTTTGCCTCCAACTCGCTTTGCGCTAAATGCGGGCGGCGTGAAAGTAAGCTCACCTAGCATTTGGTGCGTGATTTGCTCCAAATTTTTAAACTCAAACGGCGGTAAAGTAGCAACTTGCGTGATATTTTTATCATCAAAACTCAAAGATTTCGCCCCAAGCCACAAAGTCGCCTCATAAATTTTAGGCGTTTTGCTTAAAAAGCGAAAAAGGCGCGTGTAAGCCCCAAAAGCCACGATTAAAACGCCCTTTGCAAAGGGGTCAAGCGTGCCAGAATACCCTGCCTTTTGCACTTTATACTTTTTTTTAAGCGTATGCAAAAAGGCGTTGGAGCTGATATTTATGGGCTTATAAGCAACAAAAAGTCTGTTCAAATCTTATCCTTAATTTTATTTAAAATTTTATCTTTATTTTTGTTTAAATATTTTATCCTTTGCGCGTTTTTTGTGTTTTTATCGAGCTTGTGCTTTTTGTCATACTGAGCGTAGCGAAGTATCCACATAAAACACGGGAAGCGGACTTTGTGGAGGCAACTTTTAAACACTGAAAGTTGCCTTTCACAATAAAAGATTGAGAGATGATTCTCTCAATCTTTTGTGGATTGCCGCGCAAGGCGTGAGCCTTGCTCGCAATGACAAGCAAGCAAACTTTGTCATTTTGAGCGAGTAAAACGAGTGAAAATCTACATTGTCATTTTAATGCGTGTTAGAGAAAGCGACTGGGCGGGTTGCAAGGTGTCGTTGTCAAGTGTGAGCCTTAAAATGCTTAAAAGCACGACATCAGTAAAGATAAAGCCCAAAAACACAATCGCACAAAGCCTCCACGCAAATTTTATTTGACACTTTGCTTTCAGTGCAAAAAGCGTGTTAAATGCTTGGCAAAAAGCTAAATTTAAGGTAAAATTTAAATTTAATATAAAAACTTCGAATTTAAGACAAAACCCCAAAAATTAAGACAAAAAGTTGAATTTAAGACGAAAACTTCAAATTTAAAACAAAATTTGAAATTAAGGCAAAAAACTTTAAATTTAAGACAAAAATTTCAAATTTAAAGCAAAAAATTTTGAATTTAAGGGGCGTTTGGATTATTTGTCAAACAAGGCGTTGAATTTGTCGATGAAATCAAGCGGGTCAACCTGCGTGCCACCTGCGATGATACCAAAGTGCAAGTGCGCTCCCGTTACGCGCCCGCTGTCTCCGCTCAAAGCGATGATTTGCCCTTTTTTCACCCTTTGCCCGACTTTAACTTTGAGCTTTGACAGATGATAATACTGCGAAAAGATTTTGTAGCCGTGGTCGATGACGACAGAGCCACCAGCGTAGTATCTGTCCTTTGCGATGCGCACTATGCCGTCATTTGCGGCTAGCACGGGCGTGCCAACGGCGGCGCGAAAGTCCGTCCCGCTGTGATAGCTCATCAAAGAGCCGTTAAACACGCGCGCCGTGCCAAAAGCGCTTGTGATGATGGAGTTTATCGGCAGGATAAATTTGCCCTCAAACAAAGCCTTGTTCGTGTAGGTAGCGTAAGTCGCGCGGGCTTCTTTTAGCTCTGCTTGTATGCGCGCAAGCACTTCTTTGGGCGGTGTTACCTTGCTTTGCGCCACTTGCAAAAGCTCTTGTTTATATGCCCCATCATCGCCCAAAAGGTCGTATTGTAGCCTTTTGCCGTCCTTATACAAAGCCACGATATGCGCCTGCTGAATGGGCTGCTTGTAGGCTGAACCAAAAATCAAAATAACCTTGTTGTCATTGTCGGGGTGAGTGAAAAATTTTTCTTTTTTTTCTTGCTTTTGCGTGTTGCTTTGGGATTTTATACTCTCTAAACCTTGCCTATTAAATTCCAAAAACAGCACCTGCCCCTTGCTGATACTTAAATTTTGCTCTTGGGTGGCGTTTTCATCGGTATTTGCTTGCGTTGTGGCTTGGGCTACACCGCCTTTGCTTTGGCTTGTGTCGGCGTTTGCTGAATTTTGGGCTGAATTTATGGCGTTTTGCTCGGCAAAAATGAGCGCAAAACACAAGCAAAGTCCTAAAAATACTCTTTTCATAAGCTCACTTCCTTAATGTCCGCCACGCTTAAAAACGCCTTGTAAATCTCATAAACAAGGGCTTGGCGGTTGGTTTTTAGTCTTTCATCTTTGACATTTATCATCACCTTGTCAAAAAAGTCGTCAATCTCGGGCTTTAAAGCAAACAAAGCCCTTAAAAGCTCGCTTGGCTTGGCGTTTGGCTCGCATTTTTTAAAGGCTTTGTAAAGCGCCTTTTCTTGCTGAGTTTCAAATAAATTTTCATCAACGCTCGCAGATACCTTTACAGCGATATTTGCAAGCCTTTTAAAAGTGCTAAAATTCTCGCTAAAATCATCTTTTTTACTCAAAGCAATCAAAGCCTTTATACTCTCATCAATACGCACTAAATCAGCATTTTGCGACATTAAAACGGCTTTGATAAACGAAGAGTTGGCATTATAAAGCGTGTCAAGTCTTTCAAAGATAAAATTTTCAAGGCTTTGCAAATCAAATTTTTTGTAATTTGGCGCAAGTTTGTTTAAAAGTTCGCGCAAGTTGAATTTAACACCTAAATTTAGAGCTATTTTAATCACTCCATTTGCCGCACGCCTCAAAGCATAGGGGTCTTTCGTGCCGCTTGGTATTTTATTTACCGAAAAAAGCCCCATTAGCGTGTCAAGTTTGTTCGCTAGTGCCACGATACTTGAAAATTCATTGCTTGGCAAAGCCCCATTTTCAGCCTTTGGCAAATACTGCTCCCTTATGGCAAGGCTGATTTTATCGCTAAATCCTTGCGCTTTGGCGTAGTAACTTCCCATAATGCCTTGTAGTTCTGTAAATTCATACACCATACTTGTGAGTAAATCAGCCTTTGCGTAGTGTATAGCCTGTGAAATGTCGTTAAATTCAGCGTTTTGATAAAGCTCGCAAAGTGCCTTTGCCGCCGCTTTTTCGCGCTCGGCTTTGTCTTTAAGCGTGCCTAAACCCTCTAAATAAAGCACTCCCGCAAGTTTTTCAGGCTGCAAGCCGCTTTTTAAGTCGTTTTGCCAAAAAAACATTGCGTCTTTTAGCCTTGCACGCAACACACGCTCGTTGCCGTTGATGATTTGAGCGTAGTTTTCGCACACCGCATTTGCCACGACTATGAAATGATTTGCCAGCTTTTCGCCCTTGAAAACGCCAAAATATCGTTGATTGTCGCGCATTGAGCTGATGATAACCTCGCTTGGAATTTGCAAAAACTCGCTTTCAAAGCTGCCTAAAAGGGCTTTTGGATACTCAGTGATAGCTACAACCTCGTCTAAAAGCTCGTTGTCCTCGCTGATTGCAACGCCATTTTTAGCCTCAATGTCCTTAAATTCGGCTAAAATTTTCTCTCGCCTTTTGTTTTGATTTAAGATGACAAAGTTTTTTTCTAAAAGTTCAAAATACCCGCTAATGTCCTTAAATTCGCACAAATCATAGCTCACACTGCGGTGGATAAAGGTTTTTTTAGCACTTTTTACGCCATAGCTTTGAAAACTCACCAGCTCATCGCCCAGCACGCACACTAGCGAGCGAATGGCGCGGATAAACTCGAATTCTCCGTCTCCCCAGCGCATACTCTTGCCAAAATTTAGGCTTTTGAGCCACTTTTCTATCATTTTAGGCAAAAGCTCAGCACTTTTTTGCCCAGCGCACTTTTGCTGATGATAAAGCACTTCCTTGCCTTTGATTTGCTTAAATTCAAGCTCTTTTTCGCTGATGCCAGCCTTTTGTAAAAAGCTCTGCCCAGCAGCCGTGAGCTTGCCGTCTTTGTAGGCTATGTCCTTTGGAGCGCCGATGAATTCAGTGGTGCTGTCATCTTGTCTGTCGCTAAATGCTTCGTGCAAGAGTGTTAGGCGTCTTGGAGTGTAGTAAAATTCAAACTCGCTTTGCAAATGATACTCATCAAGCACCTTTTTCCACTTGCTTTGGATATTATCAAGCTCTTTAAGCAAAGGCACGGCGGGCAACTCTTCAACACCGATTTCTATAAGCAGTCTTTTTTTCATCATATTCTTTCATTTTACAAAATCAATGCCGTATTTTACCCTAAATTTCTTTCAAAAGGGTTTCAAATTTGAGATTTTGCCTTGTGAAAATTATCTTTTTGAATTTTTTTGAAATTTAAGCTTTTTTTAAGCTTAAAAAAGATACAATGCGTGTTTTATTTTAAAGAAAGGACAAATGATGAGTGTGAATTTCAAGCTCGGTTTGGCAAGATTTGGCGCGGATTTGGCTGTGGTAGATTTGGCAAATTTTCATTTAAATGCAAATTTAAGCAAAAATTTGCAAGCAAATTCAGCAAGCGTAAATTTCAGCGCAAATTTTGGCAAAAATTCACAGGTATCAAGTGCGAATTCAGCTGTATTTGCAAATTCTGTTCTTTTTTCTATGATGATGCACACGCTTGTGTGCTAGTGTTTTCTTTTCCCAAAAATTCAAGTTAGACAAAGTAAAGCTAAAAAGGCTTTTGGTGTTTTGCCTTGTGGTTTAAAGGCAAAATCAAAGTTGCAAAATGTTAAATTCATCGCAAAGGTAAGGTTAAATTTACCAAAAGTGGAGTAAAAAAGTGGATTTAAATTTTGCAAAGTGAGTTTAAATCTTATAAAATCGCAAGCAAAAATTTGCAAAATAAGATTTAAATTTAAAGGCAAATTGTCGCAAAGGGCGAGAATTTAAGCCTTTGTTTGGAATTTTGCGAAAGTTAAAGCATAAATTTAACTTTAAAATTCAAAACAAAGGGCTGAATTTCAAGCCTTTACAAAGGCAGTTTGCAAGCAAAAAGGACGAAAATGAGTCAAAAACAAATTTCTTTCAACGCCTTTGAGATGAACTGCATCTCGCATTTAAGCCCGGGGCTTTGGCGTTACCCAAATGATAGGGCTTTGGAGTATAAGAGCATTGAGTATTGGCAGGATATAGCCAAAATCGCAGAAAAAGGGCTGTTTGATGCCGTTTTTATCGCCGATGTGCTGGGAATTTATGATTTGTATGGCGGCAGTGATGAGACGGCTTTAAGGACGGCTTTGCAAGTTCCTGTGAATGACCCGCTTTCCCTAGCCGTGGTAGGAGCAGCGGTTACGCAAAATGTAGGCTTTGGAATCACAGCTGGCGTGCCTTTTGAGCATCCTTTTCCTTTTGCGCGTAGGCTCAGCACGCTTGACCATCTCACCAAAGGGCGCGTGGGCTGGAATATCGTTACAGGCTATTTGCCAAGCGCAAACAAAAATATGGGGACAACTGAACTCCCGCACGATGAACGATACGAGCTAGCCGATGAGTATATGGAGGTTATCTATAAGCTTTTGGAGGGCAGTTGGGAGGATAGTGCGGTGGTTTTGGATAAAGCCACAGGCGATTTTGCCGACCCAAGCAAAATTCATCACATAGGACACAAAGGTAAATACTTTGATGTCAGTGGCATTCATCTGTGCGAACCAAGCATTCAGCGCACGCCTGTGCTGTTTCAAGCTGGAAATTCCGTGCGTGGTAGGGAGTTTGCAGCCAAGCACGCAGAAGCTATTTTCATCGCTCCGCCTACAAAAGAGTATGCAAAAACCGCTGTAAAGCAAGTGCGCGAAGCACTTGTAAAGGCTGGGCGCAGTCCGTATAGTGCTAAAATTTATGTGCTGGCTACCATTGTTACTGATGAAAACGAGAATTTAGCGCAGGCAAAGTATAAGGATTTGCTTAAATACGCTAGCACGGACGGGGCTTTGGTGATAAATTCAGGCTGGTTGGGGACGGATTTGAGTAAATTTGCCCTTGACGCACCGCTTGATAACATACAAAGCAACGCTATAAGGGCGCAAGTGGAGGCTTTGAGTAATTCTAAAACCCCGCAAGGCGAAACTTGGACTTTAAGGGATTTAATCAAACTCACAGGCATAGGCTGTCAAGGACCTAAAATCGTAGGAAGCCCCGAAAAAGTCGCTGACATTTTGCAAGAATTTGTTGAATTTAGCGATGCGGATGGCTTTAATCTTGCCTATGCTAGCACGCCCGCAAGTTTTGAAGATGTGGTTGAGTTCATCGTGCCACAACTGCAAAAGCGGGGCGTTTATAAAAACGAATACGCCAAAGGCTCGTTAAGACAAAAGCTCTTTGGCAAGGGCGACCGCCTAAATAGCGAGCATATAGGCTCTACTTACCGAGTGGGTGGGGCAAATTCCACAGCAAGGCAAAGGGGGTAAGATGCTGTATAATGACTTAGAGCAGGGCATTTACATTTTGCACGAAAATGAGGAGTGGCTGCCGCCATTTCGCGAGGCTTTTGCGCGTGCTGGGCTGAATTTTGGGGAGATTGATTTAAGCAAGGGCGCGATAAATTTAGACAAAGAGCCGCCAAAGGGCGTTTTTTGGAGCAGAATGTCCGCTTCTTCGCACACTCGCGGACACGCCTTTGCTAAGGATTATGCGCGTGCCATTTTTGCGTGGCTGGCTCGTTACAATAGGCGCATTGTCAATCCTTTGAGCGTTTTGGAGCTAGAAGTCAGCAAGGTAGCGCAGTATTTAGCCTTAAATTCAGCGGGCTTTCGCACGCCCAAAACCTTAGCCGCCTTTGGCAAGGCTGATTTGCGCGAACTTGCACGAAACTTGCAAACGCCTTTTATCATAAAGCACAATCAAGGCGGAAAGGGGCTTGGCGTGCGGCTTTTTGAAAGTTTTGCTGAGTTTGAAAAATGCCTAAATTCAAGCGAATTTGAGCAAAGTGCTGATGGCATTTATTTAGCGCAAGAGTATGTAAAGAGCAAAGCCCCTTTCATCACGCGCATAGAGTTTATAGCGGGTAAATTTCACTATGCTGTGCGTGTGGATACGAGCGATGGAGGCTTTGAGCTTTGTCCTGCTGAGGCTTGCGAGATAGAACGAAAGCCAAAATTAGCCGCCGCCGCTTGTGATATAGGGGCGAAATTCAGCTTGCGCGATGAGATTAAGGCTGAATTTCCGCTTGTTAAAAAGTTAGAAAACTTTTTGCAAGCTCACAAAATCGAAATAGCAGGAGTTGAGTTCATCGAAAATTCACAAAATGAACTCGTGGTTTATGACATAAACACCAACACAAACTACAACAAAACCCTTGAAGATGCACTTCGCGCACAGGGCTTGCAAGGTGCAGCAGATAGGGTAGTGGAGTTTTTAAATGCTGAATTTCAAAAGGAGGTCAAATGAAATTTGCGTATTGGAGTCCCGTTTTTGGGAGCTGGTTAAGAAATGTTGATGATGATAGCACGAAATGCTCGTGGGATTATATCAAAGAGTTGGCTTTGGAGGCTGAGGATTTGGGCTATGCGCTCACTCTTGTGCCAGAGCTTTACCTAAACGACATAAAAGGGCATAAAGCCCCTTGTTTAGACGCTTGGGCGGTGGCAACGGCTTTGGCAGCTTGCACGAAAAAAATCGAAATTCTAGCAGCCTTGCGCCCACAATACCATCAAGTAGCGCTCACAGCAAAGGAGTTAAGCACGCTAGCTCAAATTTCAAACTGCCGTTTTAGCGTGAATTTAGTGTCGGCTTGGTGGGAAGAAGAAGCAAGGCAGTATGGCATAAAATTTGACGCACACGATGAAAGATACGAGCTTTTAAGCGAGTATGCGGCGGTGCTGAAAGGCTTTTGGAGCAAGAGTCCTTTTTCTCACAAGGGCAAAATCTATGAATTTAAGGACTCATTTAACGAGCCAAAGCCCGCAAAAGCCCCGTTTATCTACGCTGGCGGAGAGAGCGAAAAGGGTAGGGCGGCTATAACTGAATTTGCGGACTTTTACTTAATGCACGGAGGCACGCCGCAAGAAATAGCTGAGAAAATCGCCGATATGAAAGAGCGCAAAAAGCGTGCAGGACTTGGCGAATTTAAGGGCTTTGGAATGGCTGCTTATGTGATTTTAAGAGACACAGAAGAAGAAGCAAAACGCGAATTTGAGCGCATTATCAACATAAAAGACGAGAGTGCTTATAAAAATTCTTATGATGATTTTACGGGCAACTCGAATTTAGATGTTGAGATAAGCAAAGAAGAATACAGCGTTTCAAACCGCGGACTTCGTCCAAGACTCATAGGCACCGCCGAACAAATCGCGGCAAAGGTAAAAGAGTATGAAAAAGCTGGGCTTAATCTCATCATCATTCAATGTGCAAATATGAAAGAAGAGTTAAGAAACATAGGTACAAAACTTTTTCCACTCTTAAAATAAAAATTTTCATTAAAGGCTTACCAAATTTAAGCCTTTAATGCTATAATTTTAATTTTGAAAGGACAAAAATGCAAAATTCAGTGATTGCTTACCCAAGAATAGGCGCTTTAAGGGAGCTTAAATTCGCCATTGAGAAGTATTTTAAGAAAGAAAGCTCAAAAGATGAGCTTTTCCACACAGCAAAAGAGTTGCGCAAAGTGCATTGGCAGGCGCAAAAGAACGCTCAGATAGACTTTATCTCGTGCAATGACTTTTCATTTTATGATAATGTCTTAGACGCAGCCGCGCTTTTTAATGTCGTAGCTAAACGCTACAAGGCTTTGAATTTAGAGCCTTTGGACGAGTATTTTGCGATGGCAAGGGGTTATCAAGGCGCAAACGGCGACACCACAGCTTTGGCGATGAAAAAGTGGTTTAACACAAACTACCATTATCTTGTGCCAGAGTGCGATGATGCCACGCTTATCAAGCTTAATGCCACAAAGATTTTAAGCGAATACGATGAGGCAAAGGCTTTGGGTATAGAGCCAAAAGTAGCACTTACGGGGCTTTTTACCTTTTACAAGCTCATAAATTTCGCTGATGAGGCGACTAAAACGCAGGCAAAGGCTAAACTCATCGAAGCTTACGGGCTTTTGCTTGACACGCTTAATCAAAAAGGCGTAAAATGGGTGCAGTTTGACGAGCCTTATTTGGTTTATGATTTAAGCGCAAGTGATATTGCGCTTTTCAAAGAGATTTACACCGCTGTGCTTGCTCAAAAAGCAGGGCTTAAAATTTTAGTGCAAACTTATTTTGGCGATGTGCGCGACATTTATGAAACCTTGTGTAGCTTAAATTTTGACGGCATAGGGCTTGATTTCATCGAGGGCAAAGAGAGTTTAAATCTCATCAAAAAGGGCTATTTAGCTGATAAATTGCTTTTTGCTGGGCTTGTAAATGGCAAAAATATCTACAAAAACAACTACGCTAAAACGCTTAATTTGCTTGGCGAAATTCAAAAATTCGCTAAAAATGTGGTGCTAAATACGAGCTGTTCTTTGCTGCATAGCCCTTACACCATAAGAAACGAGCAAAAATTAGACGAAAAATACCTTGCTCATTTTGCCTTTGCCGAGCAAAAACTTGACGAGTTAAGAGAGCTTAAAGAAATCGCTCAAAGTGCGAACTACAAGGACAATGTGCTTTATAAAAACAATGTCGCTTTGTTTGAAAACAAGCCAAATCGCGACAACAAAAAAGTGCAAGAAAGAGTGGAGAATTTGCAGGATAAAGACTACAAACGCTTGCCCGAATTCAAAGAAAGGCAAAAAATTCAAAAAGAAGTGCTGAATTTACCGCTTTTGCCAACCACAACCATAGGTTCGTTTCCCCAAACGCCCGATGTTAGAAGCAACCGCCTTGCCTTTAAACAAGCTAAAATCAACGCCGCTCAATACACTGAATTCAATCAAGTCAAAATCAAAGAGTGCATAAAACTGCAAGAAGAAATCGGGCTTGATGTGCTGGTGCACGGCGAATTTGAGCGTAATGATATGGTCGAGTATTTTGGCGAGAGCTTGGAGGGCTTTTTATTTACGCAAAATGGCTGGGTGCAAAGCTACGGCACAAGGTGCGTAAAGCCACCTGTGGTGTGGGGAGATGTCGCACGCACAAAGCCTATGACGGTTTCGTGGAGTGAATTTGCCCAAAAACAAAGCGATAAAATCGTAAAAGGAATGCTTACAGGACCTGTAACGATTTTGAATTGGAGTTTTCCGCGCGAGGATATAAGTTTGCGCGAAAGCACGCTACAAATTGCCTTAGCGATACGCGATGAGGTGCTAGATTTGGAAAAAGCGGGCATTAAAATCGTGCAGATTGATGAGGCTGCCTTGCGCGAGAAGTTGCCTTTGAGAAAGAGTGATTGGCATAGTGAGTATTTAAGTTGGGCGATTCCAGCCTTTAATCTCGTGCATAGCGGCGTTAGAGCGGACACGCAAATTCATACGCATATGTGTTATAGCGAATTTAACGACATTATCAAAGAAATTGATGCTATGGATGCTGATGTCATCAGCTTTGAGGCGAGCCGTTCAAATTTAGAATTGCTTGATGCCTTAAAGGCGGCAAAGTTTCAAACCGAAGTGGGACCGGGCGTTTATGACATTCACAGCCCGCGCGTGCCAAGTGTAAGCGAGCTTGAAAGCACTATACGCAAGATTTTAGACAAGTTGCCAAAGGAACAAATTTGGATAAATCCTGATTGTGGGCTTAAAACAAGAGGCTACCAAGAAGTGGTTGAAAGCCTTAAAAATATGGTTGAAGCCACTAAAAATACGCGAAAAAGCCTGTAAATTTAGGCTTTTAGCACAAAAAGGGCGAGTATGCAAGGCAAACAGAGCTTTTCTTTTGAGATTTTTCCGCCACGAAAAGATGACGGCATAGAAAAAATTTACACCACGCTTGCCGAGCTTGCGCCCTTGCGCCCAAATTTCATCAGCGTAACATTTGGAGCTGGGGGCAGTGCGAATTCAAAAAGCACGCTAGACATTGCTAGTCTTGTTAAAGACAAATACGAAGTGCCAAGCATAGTGCATTTGCCTTGCATTCATCAAAGCAAAGAGCAAATTTTAGGCATTTTAGACGAGTGCAAAAAGCGAAATTTAAAGAAAATCCTTGCCTTGCGCGGGGACATTGTCGAGGACAAGCCCGTGAGCAAGGACTTTAAATTTGCTAGTGATTTGGTGCGTTTTATCAAAGAAAATGGCGATTTTGAGGTGTTTGCGGCGTGTTACCCTGAAAAGCACAACGAGGCAAAAAGCGTTGTGGAGGACATTCACAACCTTAAAACAAAAGTAGATAGCGGTGTAAGCATGCTTTTGACGCAACTTTTTTTCAGCAATGATGATTTCTACCGCTTTAAAGAAGCCTGCGAGCTGGCAAAGATAAGCGTGCCGATATATGCAGGCATTATGCCTGTGGCAAACAAACGCCAAGTGCTTAAAATAACGAGCATTAGCGGGGCGAAAATCCCACCCAAATTCGCCAAAATCTTGCAAAAATACGAAAACAACGATGAAGCGATGATAAATGCGGGCATAGCTTACGCGATAGACCAAATTGTTGATTTGCTGACAAATGATGTGGCGGGCATTCATCTTTACACGATGAATAACGCTTACATAGCAAGGCGCATTTATGAAGCTGTGCATACGCTGCTGTGAGCTTAAATTCGTAAATTTTTGCAGAAAATTTCTCAAAATACAATAAAAATTCAAAGATAAACAAAGACTTAAAAACAAATTAAGCAAATTTATGCTACAATGTTGTTTTCATAAATTTTTTAAGGACGAAACGATGAAAAGAACTTATCAACCACATAAAACGCCTAAAAAACGCACTCACGGCTTTCGCGTGCGTATGAAAAGCAAGAATGGTCGCAAAGTCATCAACGCAAGACGCGCCAAAGGTCGAAAAAAACTTGCTGTGTGAGTTTGCCAGCATCACGGACAGCAAGGAATTTTCAAAACTTTACAAAGAGGCGAAAAAATGGTATTGCGAAGTCGCCATCATCTTTTACGCCCCTTGCAAGGACAACAAACTCGCCGTCATAGCGAGCAAAAAAGTCGGCAAGGCTGTGGTGCGAAACCGCGCCAAAAGGCTTTTGCGAGCGGTGTTTGCGCTGAATAGCTCTCGTTTAAAGAGTGGTAAATACATATTTGTGGCGCGGGCGGAGCTTTTAAACACGCCTTTTGTCAAGCTTCGCAAGAATTTAGAGTGGGGACTAGGGAAGTTACAATGCTTAAAATAGGAGCTGTGAAAGCCATAGGCGTTTATCAACGCTTTTTGAGCGGGCTAAAACCGCGTTGTTGTCGTTTTTATCCGTCTTGCTCGGAGTTTGCTAGACAGAGTTTTGAGAAAAACGGCTTTTTTAGGGCATTTGTAACGAGTTTTTTAAGGATAGCAAAGTGCAATCCTTACTTTGCGGGTGGATTTGATTATCCAAAGGTGTCTGCAAAGCAGTTTGAGCGCACAAGGTGGCAAACAAAGCAAGCCTTTAAGGGGCTTAAATTCTTGTATGTGCCTTGCGAAAACGGACAATGTTTCGTTGTCAAAATAGTATTTTAAAGGAAAGAAAGTGAATAATAAAACTGACCCAGCGCAGCAAAGGAGAGTTATCCTTGCTGTCGTGCTTTCGTTTTTGTTTTTTATCGTGTATAGTGAATTTTTCATCGACAAAAAAATAATGAGCGAACAAAATGCAAGCCTGTCGCAAAATGCGAGTGTGGCGGATTCTAACGCAAATTTAGCTGTGAATTCAAACGCGAATTCAGCCCCAGATTTAGCGACAAATTCAAAGGCTGCCCCGCTTTCAAACGCCGATACACAAGCACTTATCACGCAAAGTGTGTATCAGCACAAAGCATTAGTCAGCATTAGCAGTGAGTATTTTAGCGCAAAGATTGATGAACTAGGGCGAATTTCAAGTTTTGTGTTAAAAGATGTTAAATTTAAGGACGAAAAGGGCGCTGATTTGGAGCTTATCGAAAACAAGGACAACAAACCCTTGCCTTTGGAGCTGCGTTTTAGCAACCCTGCCGTAAATCAAAAGGCGTTTAGCACCGCTTACAGCGTGGATTTAGACACTACAAATGAAATCAAAGTCGGCAAAAACGCCCCTTTAACGCTTACTTTAACGCAAAATTTAGGCGAATTAGTCGTTCAAAAGAAACTTAAATTCTACGAGCAAGGAAATTACGAGATTGAAGTGAATTTAAGCAAGGACGAGCCTTATTTCATCAGTGCTGGCTCGCGCCCAAGCGTGAGCGTGGATAACTACACGGTGCACGGAGTGTTGATAGTCGATACAAAAGACACGGTTGAAACATTTGAGGACGGCGATGTCGAGCAAAACGAGCAAAGAACGGCGTTTTTGCTGTCAAGTTTTGACAGGTATTATGCGGCGTTTTTTTATAATTTCGCCACGCCCCTAAACGCACTCATCACAAAGGACGCAAAAGGCGATAGCGTGGTGTATGCGAGTGCGAGCAATGCCTTTAAGGCTGGCGGCTACATAGGTGCGAAAGAATTTGACACGCTCAAAGCCATAGATACGCGCTTGGAGCGGGTTATCGAGTATGGGTGGTTCACTTTTATCGCTAAGCCTGCGTTTGCCTTTTTGAGCTGGCTTTTTGCCTACATAGGAAATTGGGGCTGGGCGATAGTGGCG
>OQVS01000343.1_pt1 | contig 31381 bp, 22 predicted proteins | sample 1691601 | NCBI WGS metagenome assembly OQVS01 (sample SAMN03418268, study PRJEB22391) | human gut metagenome | biome: human-gut; feature: organic feature; material: feces | host: Homo sapiens | place: Tanzania | collected 2013-01 | reverse complement strand
CTGGGAAGTGGAGCCCGAACGATAGAGAGGCACATCGCCGCCCGAGGCGGAGCCGCTGACAAGGGCGTTGCCACCAATGTGGGCGTCGACAGACCAACGGGGGCTGTCGTCGTCCTGGGCCTGCACCGAGGCAGCCAGGACCAGCAAGAATAGGGTGATAATCTGTCGCATAACGGTCTAACCTACGGTTCCTTCGAGTGATACACTGAGTAGTTTCTGAGCCTCAACGGCAAACTCCATGGGCAGCTTGTTGAGCACCTCTTTGGCATAGCCGTTGACGATGAGACCTACGGCCTGCTCGGTGGGTATGCCTCGCTGATTGCAGTAGAACAACTGGTCTTCCGAAATCTTGGAGGTGGTAGCCTCGTGCTCCACGATGGCTGTGTCGTTGTGGATATCCATATAGGGGAAGGTGTGGGCTCCGCAGTCGGAACCCAGCAGCAACGAGTCGCAGGAACTGTAGTTGCGGGCGTTGTCTGCATTGCTGGTGGCGCGCACCAGTCCGCGGTAGGAGTTCTGGCTGTGTCCGGCAGAGATACCCTTGGAGATGATGGTGCTCTTGGTGTTCTTGCCCATGTGTATCATCTTGGTACCGGTGTCGGCCTCCTGATAGTGGTTGGTGACGGCAACCGAATAGAACTCGGCCTGCGAACCGTCGCCACGGAGGACGCAGGAAGGATATTTCCATGTGATGGCCGAGCCAGTCTCGACCTGGGTCCAGCTGAGCTTGGAGTTGTTGCCCCGCAGGTCGCCTCGCTTGGTCACGAGGTTGAGCACGCCGCCCTTGCCGTGCTCGTCGCCGGGGTACCAGTTCTGCACGGTGGAGTATTTGACCTCAGCGTTGTCCTTGACGATAATCTCGACGATGGCAGCATGGAGCTGGTTCTCGTCGCGCATGGGTGCGGTGCAGCCCTCGAGGTAGGACACGTAGCTGTCGTCTTCGGCTACGATGAGCGTGCGCTCAAACTGGCCCGTGTTGCGGGCATTGATGCGGAAGTAGCTGCTCAGCTCCATCGGGCAGCGCACGCCCTTGGGGATATAGACGAACGAGCCGTCGCTGAAGACGGCACTGTTGAGTGCTGCAAAGAAATTGTCGCGGTAGGGAACGACCGAGCCCAGGTACTCGCGCACCAGCTGGGGATGCTCCTTGACGGCTTCGCCGATGCTGCAGAAGATGACTCCCTTCTCGCGGAGCTGCTCCTTGAAGGTGGTCTTCACCGACACGGAGTCCATGATGGCGTCGACGGCGGTGCCGCTGAGCGCGAGCCGCTCTTCGAGGGGTATGCCGAGCTTGTCGAAGGTCTTCTCGAGCTCGGGGTCTATCTTGTTGTCCTTGGGCTTCTTGGCGAGCGGGTCGGCATAATAGGAGATGGCCTGGTAGTCTATCTCCGGCAAATGCACGTGGCCCCAGGTGGGCTGGGGCTGGGTGAGCCAGTAGCGGAAGGCCTTCAGGCGGAAGTCGAGCAGCCACTCGGGCTCTCCCTTCTTCTGCGAGATAAGGCGCACCACATCCTCGTTGAGTCCCTTATCGATAATATCTGTATGCACATTGGTGGTAAACCCGAACTCGTACTTCTGGTCGGCCACCTGTCTTACAAACTCATTTTTCTCTTTGTCTGCCATTGATTTAATGTGTCATGACACTTGAGCGAACGGGCTGGATACACATCTCCCCGATACACTCTGTCGTATTAACCATGATAGTGACACCCTCTTCTACGAACAGGATGCCACTACCTATATTTCCGCTTATAGCCTTATTAAGTCAATAGTATGGCTATCCTGCCGGACTTAGAGCTTCTGCTCTACCTCTATCTCGGTGAAGGTCTCGAGGATGTCGCCCTCGAGGATGTCGTTGTAGTTGACCAGACTGATACCACACTCCATACCTGTGGGTACCTCCTTCACATCGTCCTTATAGCGCTTGAGCGAGTCGATAGGAGCGGTCTTGACCACGATACCGTCGCGGATGACGCGCGCCTTGTCCTTGCTGTGTACCTTGCCTTCGGTAACGAGACATCCGGCAACGGCACCCACCTTGGAAATCTTGTAGACCTGGCGCACCTCTACCTGTCCGGTGATGATTTCCTTCTTCACCTTGTCGAGCATACCCTCCATGGCAGAGGTTACGTCGTCGATGGCGTCGTAGATGACGGAGTAGGTATTGATTTCTACGCCTTCCTGGTCGGCGAGCTTGCGCGCGGCAGCCGAAGGACGAACCTGGAAGCCCACGATGATGGCGTCGGACGCGTCGGCGAGGGTAACATCGCTCTCCGAAATCTGGCCCACAGCCTTGTGGATGACGTTGACATTGATTTTCTCTGTAGAGAGCTTGATGAACGAGTCGCTGAGAGCCTCGATACTACCGTCGGTATCACCCTTGACGATGATGTTGAGCTCCTTGAACGAGCCGAGGGCGATGCGGTGGGAGATGTCGTCGAGGGAGAGTCGCTTCTGGGTGCGCAGACCCTGCTCGCGCTGCAGCTGCTCGCGCTTGTTGGCTATCTCGCGCACCTCCTGCTCGGTATCGAGCACGTGGAAGGCATCGCCGGCAGTGGGCGCTCCGTTGAGACCCAGGATGATGGCGGGCTCGGCGGGCTTGGCACTGTCGATGCGCTGGTTGCGCTCATTGAACATGGCCTTGATGCGTCCCCAGCTGGTACCGGCTATCACGTAGTCGCCCACCTTGAGGGTACCGTTGCCAATCAGCACGGTGCTGACATAGCCGCGGCCCTTGTCGAGCGACGACTCGATGATGGTACCCACAGCCTTGCGGTTGGGGTTGGCCTTGAGGTCGAGCATGTCGGCCTCGAGCAGCACCTTCTCCATCAGTTCGTCGACACCGATGCCCTTCTTGGCACTAATCTCCTGGCACTGATACTTGCCACCCCACTCTTCGACCAGCAGGTTCATGTTGGCGAGGTCCTCGCGTATCTTGTCGGGGTTGGCTCCGGGCTTGTCTATCTTGTTGATGGCAAACACCATGGGCACGCCGGCAGCCTGGGCATGGGCGATGGCCTCCTTGGTGGTGGGCATCACAGAGTCGTCGGCAGCGATGATGATGATGGCGATATCGGTAACCTGGGCACCACGGGCACGCATGGCGGTAAACGCCTCGTGGCCAGGGGTATCGAGGAAGGTCACCTTGCGGCCGTTCTTCATCGTCACGCTATAGGCGCCGATGTGCTGGGTGATACCTCCGGCCTCGCCGGCTATCACGTTGGTGTTGCGGATATGGTCGAGCAGCGAGGTCTTACCGTGGTCTACGTGGCCCATCACGGTAACGATTGGCGCACGCGACACGAGGTCGGCTTCGTCGTCTTCCTCTACGCTCACGGCTTCCTGAACCTCAGCACTCACATACTCGGTCTTGAAGCCGAACTCTTCGGCCACCAGGTTGATGGTCTCGGCGTCGAGGCGCTGGTTGATAGACACCATGATGCCTACGCCCATGAGGGTAGAGATGACCTGGGTGACGCTCACGTCCATCATCGTGGCGAGCTCGCTCACGGTAACAAACTCGGTAAGTTTGAGCGTCTTGCTCTCCTTGCGCTCGGCCTTTGCCTCCTGAGAGAGCTTCTCCTGGACAGCCTCTCGCTTCTCCTTGCGGTACTTGGCGCCCTTCTTGTTCTGGTTCTTGTTGGTAAGGCGGGCAAGCGTCTCTTTCACCTGGCGTGCTACGGCTTCGTCGTCTACCTCGAGAGGCTTCTGGTTGCGCTTGCGGTTCTTGCCATTCTTGCCGTTGCCACCGTTGCCACCGTTGTTGGCATTGTTGGCATTGGCGTTATTGTTGTTGCCGTTACCGTTCTTCTTCTTGTTGCGGCCGTTGTTGCTCTCAGCCTCGGCGTTGATGTCCACACGCTCCTTTCCTATGCGCTGGCGCTTCTTCTTCTCGCCGTTCTTGGCCTGTGCCTTTTCCTCACGCTCCTTTCGCTTTTCCTCCTTGGTCTTCTTCTTGGGTCGGGTGCTCTGGTTGATGGCGTCAAGGTCTATCTTGCCCAGCACATTGACCTTGGGGGCATTGGGGTTCTTGGCTTCGGTGGGGAGCTTGAAGACTCCGGCTGTGGCGGGAGCTTTCTCGGCGGGAGCCTTCTCCTGGGCAGGAGCCTCGGGAGCCTTCTCGGCCACGGGGGCTGCGGCGGGCTTCTCCGCCTTCTTCTCTGCCACGGGTGCAGCCACAGGCTTCTCGGCCTTGGGAGCCTCCTTGGCTACGGGCTTTTCCTCCTTGGGTGCTTCCACCTTGGGTTCGGCTTTCTTCTCTTCCGGTTTCTGACTTACGGCAGCGGTCTTACTCTCGGTATTGTCGGAGGCAGGAGTAGCAGCTGGCGCGGGTGACTTTGGCTTCTTATTGAGGCTGTCAAGGTCTATCTTGCCAATCACATTAAAGGCCTGCGACTTGGTCTTCGGCTGTGCTTCGGCGGTCTGCTTCTTGTCCTCGGCAGCCTGCTTCTTCTCTTCGGCAGCCTGCTTCTTGTCCTGTTGCTTCTTGTGGGACATCAGCTCTGCCTTGTTTCTTACATCAGCATCTTGCTTGAACGCTTCGAGAAGAGCATTGTACTGCTCGTCGTTCAGCTTGAAGCTGGGCTCTGACTTCACTTCGCCCAGTTCTTTTCTCTTCTCCAAGAACTCCACTGCCGTCTGGAGTCCGATGTTCAGTTCTCTTAATGCTTTATTTAATCTGATACTCATTAATTACCTCTTCCTTTCTCTTAATTGTTTTCTATTATTGTTCAAATTCAGCACGCAGCACATCGAGCATGTGGTCGACGGTCTCTTCTTCGAGGTCGGCCTTCTCGATAAGCATCTCGCGTGGTGCCGAGATTACCTGCTTGGCTGTGTCGAGTCCGAGCGCCTTGACAGCGTCGATAACCCACTGGTCGATTTCGTCGGAGAACTCGTCCAGATAGATGTCTTCCTCGACCTCGTTGCCTGTAACGTCACGGAATACGTCGATGGTGTACTCGGTGAGCAGCGAAGCCAGCTTGATGTTCATACCGCCACGGCCGATAGCCAGGCTGACCTCCTCGGGCTGGAGATAGACCTCGGCCTTGTGCTCTTCCTCGTTCACGCTGATGCTGTTGATACGTGCAGGACTCAGCGCACGCTGGATATAGAGCTTGGTATTGGCGGTCCAGTTGATGACGTCGATGTTCTCGTTGCCCAACTCATGCACGATGCCATGCACGCGGCTTCCCTTGACTCCCACGCAGGCTCCTACGGGGTCGATGCGGTCGTCGAAGCTCTCAACGGCAACCTTGGCGCGCTCGCCGGGCATGCGGGCAATCTTCTTGATGACAATCAGACCATCGGCTATCTCGGGCACCTCGGCCTCGAGCAATCGCTCCAGGAACTTGGGGCTGGTACGGCTCAGGACGATCTTGGGGTTGTTGTTGTCATTGGTCACGCGCTCTATCACGGCACGAATGGTCTCGCCCTTGCGATACACGTCGGAAGGTATCTGCTCTGCCTTGGGCAGGATGAGCTCGTTGTTCTCGTCATCTACAAGAAGTACCTCACGTTTCCATATCTGATATACCTCGGCAGAGATAACCTGGCCCTCGCGGTCCTTATATTTATTATAGAGCGAGTCGTGCTCCAACTCCAGTATCTTGGACGCCAGGGTCTGGCGGAGGGTAAGGATGGCGCGGCGGCCGAACTTGGCAAAGTTCACGCTCTCCGAAACGTCCTCGCCCACCTCGTAGTCGGGCTCAATCTTACGGGCGTCGGTCAGGCTGATTTCCTTATTCTCGTCCTGCACCTCACCGTCGTTAACGACCACGCGGTTGCGATAGATTTCGAAGTCGCCCTTGTCGGGGTTGACAATCACGTCGAAGTTCTCGTCGCTGCCGTAAATCTTGGCCAATACGTTGCGGAAGCTCTCTTCAAGCACGCTCACCAGTGTGGTGCGGTCTATGTTCTTAGTATCCTTAAACTCCTTGAAGGTATCAATCATACTGATTGTCACCTCGTTTGTTTTCTTTGCTGCCATAGCTTATTTGAAACTTATTAAGTATTTAGTATATTTCACCTTATCCATCTGATAGTGGTGGTCGACATCCATGAGCTGGGGGCGCTTCTTGCCCTCTACCTTTACCTTCTCGCTCACGCTGACCACAAAGTCGTTGCCGTCAACGCTCTTCAGCGTGCCGCGCACCTTGATACCGTCGGCATCGAGCACCTCGACCTCTTCGCCAATGAAGTTGATGTATTGCTGGGGAACCTTGAAAGGCTGTCCCAGGCCGGCTGAACCCACCTCAAGCTCGAAGTCTTCTTCATCACGGCTCAGATGGTCTTCGATAAACCTGCTCAGCTCTACGCAGTCTTCAATCCACACGCCATCGGCATGGTCGATTTCGACTACGATACGGTTGTCTGTACTAATCTCTACATCCACGAGGAAATACTCCTTATCCTTAAGCCATTCCTCTACTACGCTTTTTACAACGTTTTTATCTATCATACGGTTATTATTAAAAAATGAGGAACTCCGGTTGGAGTCCCTCATTCCACTGAACGATGCAAAGTTACGCATATTTTCCCAACTCTGCAAATGTTTTCGCTTGTTTTTCACCAAGATGCCTTATATTTCACCATCTCGGGGCCGAAGGAGAGTATCTCGGCACCGGCGGCGGTAAGGGTGGATGGTGCGGGGATGACGTTGCTACTTCACCTCCCAGATGTCGTTGGTCTCAAGCAGTTCCTCAAAGTTGTGGTAAGACTTCTGGGCCTTGACTTCTTCCACCTGCTGGTTGACGCAGCTGTCGTAGGTAGGTGCCTCGACATCGCGTATCACGCCGAGAGCCACGGGGAAACCGTGCTCATTGTCCATCATGGCGAGCTTGAGCTGCAGGGTGTTGTCTTCGCAGTGGCTGTCGTGTACGAGGATGTCGTCGAGGGTATATCCGTCGCGTCCAATCTCAACCACCTTGAGCCCGAAGCCTTCCTGCACGAGTCCATATTCATGGTTTTCACCGAAAACCAGCGGCTTGCCGTCTTCCACGTAGATGGCGTTGCGGCTACGACCTTCGCGGGTATAGATGGGAGCATAGCAACCATTATTGAATATCATGCAGTTCTGCAGAATCTCGCACACCGAGGCTCCCTTGTGCTGGTAGGCACGCTTGAGGATTTCCACTGTGCCTGCACCGTCGTTGGCCACAGCTCGGGCGAAGAAGCGTCCGCGGGCGCCAAAGCAGAGTTCGGCGGGGCGGAAGGGGTCTTCCACCGTACCATAGGGCGAAGACTTGGAGACGAAACCGCGTGGCGATGTAGGACTGTACTGACCCTTGGTGAGTCCGTAGATACGATTGTTGAGCAGTATCATGTTGAGGTCGATGTTGCGGCGCATGGCGTGGATGAAGTGGTTGCCTCCGATGGCCAGTCCGTCGCCGTCGCCGCTAATCTGCCATACGGCGAGGTCGGGGTTCACTATCTTGGTACCGGTGGCAATGGCTGCCGCACGTCCGTGGATGGTCTGCATGGCATAGGTGTTGACGTAATAGGGCAGACGGCTGGAGCAGCCTATGCCGCTGATTACTGCCGTCTGATAGGGAGGAACGCCCAGTTCGGCCATGGCTTTGTGCAGACTGGACAGGAAGAAATGGTCGCCACATCCAGGGCACCATCGTGGCTGCCCTTTCTTGTAATCGTTGGCTGTATATTCGTTCATAATGACTTCTGTTAAGGGTTAAGCGATGATGTTGTCCTCATAGGTGAGGCCGGTCTTGGTGCGGTTGGGCGCAAGCAGTATCTTCTCAAACTCTTCGGTGAGCTCGCTGACCACAAAGGGCTGGCCTTTCACCTTATTATATTGGTAGGGCGAGAAGTTGTTGATGCGTATACGCAGCAGCGCAGCCAGCTGACCCAGATTCTGTTCGGCCACCACCACCTTGGGATAGCGGTTGAGCACCTCGACGGTATTGTGAGGCAGCGGGTTGACATACTTGAACTGTGCCAGCGCCACCTTGTAACCCTTGCCACGCAATTCCTTGAGCGTGGAGAGCAGATGGCCGTAGGTAGAACCAAATCCCACGATGAGCAGTTCGGCGTCGTCCTTGTCGCCCAGCACTTCGAGGTCGGGCACTTCGATGCGAGCCACCTTTCGCGAGCGCAGATGGTCCATCAGGTCGTGGTTCTCGGGCTCGGTCGATATGCTGCCGGTCTTGCCGTCCTTCTCCAGTCCGCCCAGAATGTGTGTATAGCCTTCCTGTCCGGGGATGGCCCAGTAGCGCACACAGGTTTCGGGGTCGCGCTGATAGGGGGTGTACCTGTAGCGCTGGTCGCTGGTGGCATAATGGGGATGTATCTCGGGCAGGTCGTCCATCTTGGGCAGACGCCATGCCGCCGAACCGTTGGCGATGAAGGCGTCGGTGAGCAGCACCACGGGGGTGAGATGCTCCAGGGCTATCTTGGCTGCCATGTAGGCTGCCGAGAAGCAGTCGGTGGGGCTGGTGGCAGCGATTACGGGCATGGGGCTCTCGCCGTTGCGGCCGTAGAGCACCTGCAGCAGGTCGGTCTGCTCGCTCTTGGTGGGCAGACCGGTCGAGGGACCACCACGCTGAACGTCGATGATGACCAGAGGCAGCTCGTCGATGACAGCCAGGTTGATGGCCTCGCTCTTCAGACAGATGCCGGGACCCGAGGTAGAGGTGGCTGCCAGTGCTCCGGCAAACGAGGCACCTATGGCGCTGGCGCAAGCCGATATCTCGTCTTCACACTGCACCGTGATGACGCCACACGACTTGTGCTTGGACAGTTCGTGCAGTATGTCGGTAGCCGGAGTGATGGGGTATGAGCCCAGATACAACTTCAGTCCTGCCTTTTCGGCGGCGGCTATCAGTCCGTAGGCGGTAGCCTTGTTGCCGGTGATGTCCATATAGCGTCCGGGCACCTTGGAGTGGGTCTCTATGCGATAGGTGGCGGGCACGCCGGCATGGGTGTTATGGGCATAGTCGTAGCCGGCATGCACCACGCGTATGTTGGCCTCAGCCACCTGGGGCTTCTTGCCAAACTTATGGTGCAAGAACTCTTCGGCGAGTTCAAGATTGCGGTCAAACAACCAGCACACCATTCCCAGGGCAAACATGTTGCGACACTTGAGGATGCTCTTGTTGTCCATACCCGAGTCTTCCAGACAGTGTTTCACCATCGTGGTGATGGGGCAAGCCACCACGCAGTCGGGGTCTATGCCCAGTTCGCCCAGATAGTCGTCGGTGAGAAAATCGGCCTTGCGCAGGTCGTTGGGACCGAAGCTGTCGGTGTCGATGATGATGGTGGCCTGGGGCCTCGCATACTTGTACTGGGTCTTCAGCGCAGCGGCATTCATCGCCACCAGCACGTCACAACGGTCACCGGGAGTATATACCGTGCCGTCGCCGATATGCACCTGGAATCCGGAAACACCCGTAAGCGAGCCTTGCGGAGCACGGATGTCGGCAGGATAATCGGGGAAGGTACTGATGTCATTGCCCACGGTGGCAGAAATGGTAGAAAAGATGTTGCCGGCCAATTGCATGCCGTCACCAGAGTCGCCAGAGAATCTTACTACGACCTGGTCCAACTCTTTGATTACGATGTCTTCTTCCATAACAGGATGTCAAGGTAAAATGAATAACTGTTTTAGTTTTAGTATTTGAATGAACTACCGCCAAGAAACTCGCGCAGCAGACTGGTGGGAGCCAGTTGACGGTAAGAGATAGCATGGAAATAGCGCAGGAACTTGAGCAGGCGGTGTGCCTCGGCATATTCTTCGCAGTTTTCGGGCACCTGCTCGAGCAGCGGTTCAGCCTGCTGCTTGATGACGGCCAGTTCGTAGAGCATGGCACTGTTGAACATGGCGTCGGCATTCTCCTGGTAGGGGAATATCCACCGTTCTTCGCCGGCGCGCACGCTGGGCCAGCGGTGTATGCTCTCCTGGGCGCTTACGCCACGATACTTGTAGTCGCGTATGATGCGGCGCAGCAAGCGGTTGTCGGTCGTGGGGATATAGTTGTGCTCGTCGAGCAGTATGGTGGTGAGCGCCGACACATACACGCGGAACTTCTGCTGCTCGGGAATCTGGGCGGTGAGCTCGGGGTTGAGGGCGTGTATGCCTTCGACCACCACTATGTCGTTGGGGCCCAGCTTCAGCCGCTTGCCGCTCTTCTCGCTCTTGCCCGCCTGGAAGTTGTATCTGGGCAACTCTATCTCCTCGCCCTTGAAGAGGGCATTAAACTGCTCGTTGATGAGGTCTATGTTGAGGGCGTGTATGCTCTCGTAGTCATACTCGCCATTGGCGTCGAGCGGAGTCTTGTCGCGGTCTATGAAGTAGTCGTCGAGCGATATCTGGAGTGGCTTGAGCCCGCAGGTGAGCAGCTGTATGCTCAGTCGCTTGCAGGTTGTGGTCTTTCCCGACGACGACGGACCGGCCAGCAGCACCAGCTTCACATCGTGGCGCGCGGCTATCTGGTCGGCGATGCGGGCTATCTTCTTCTCCTGCAGCGCCTCGTTCACATTGATGATGTCTGTGGCAAACCCCTTGTCCACGGCGTCGTTGAGGTCGCCCACGGTGCGCAGACCGATGATGTTCTGCCACTCGTGGTGCTCCTTGAACACATCAAACATCTTCTGCTGGCGGGGCATTGGGCACAACTGGCCGGGATCTTCGCGCGAGGGGACACGCAGCAGCATACCATCGCAGTAGCCCACGAGGTCAAAGAGGTAGACCTCGCTGGTGCTGGTCAGCAGGGCACCATAGAAATAGTCGATGAAGTCGTCTATCTGGTAGTACACCGTATAGAGCTTGCCCTGGCCTTTGAGCAGCTTCACCTTAGACATGTCGCCCTTCTCGCTGAAGAGGCGTATGGCTTCCTCGGCCGTCACCATGCGGCGGCGTATGGGCGTGTCGGCGTCTATTATCTCCTGCATGCGGCAGCGTATACGTGCCACATCGTCGGCGGTAATATCTCTTCCCAGCCTGACGTGTACGTAGTAACCCTTCGACACCGGTATGTCTATACGCACCTCTACATTGCCGTAGAGGTCGTTGATGGCCTTGCAGCATATAAAAAATAAGGTACGCGTGTACGTGCGTGACCCCGAGCCCGACCGCATATCCAGAAACTCCACATCCTTGTCGTTGTAGAGCCGGTAGTGCATGCCTTGCACCTTATTGTTTACCCTTGCACACACCGGACCATGGTCCATTTTAAGCTCCGAAGCAGAAAAAACTTCAGAAAGTGTGCTTCCAACGTTGACTTTCAAAACTTTTTTATTATTTTTGCAACGTATTAGTAACATCTGTTTCATCATTGGATAGATTCTTTTGATTGACAGGGCTAAATTAGTAATTATTATCGACTTCTTACAAACTTTTTATCAAAAATATGTCGATTTGGATTTTTTTTAAGCTTATCGGTTCATTAGCCTTGCTTATGTTTGGTATGAAAACGATGAGCGACAGCCTGCAGAAGATGGCAGGACCACAGTTGCGCCATATCCTTGGCGCCATGACAACCAACCGTTTAATGGGCATCCTTACCGGTACGTTTATTACAGCCGCGGTACAGTCGTCTACCGCCACTACAGTGATGACGGTATCGTTTGTCAATGCCGGTTTGCTCACTTTGGCCCAGGCCATCTCCGTCATCATGGGAGCCAATATCGGCACCACGCTTACGGCATGGATTATGAGCGCGGGTTTCTCTTTCAACATTACCGACTTCGTATGGCCGGCTTTCTTCATCGCTATCATCTTGATTTATTCCAAGAAGCGGAAGATGGTCGGCGATTTCATTTTCGGTATCTCCTTCATGTTCCTCGGACTGGGCACCCTGCGCCAGACGGGTATCGACATGGACCTCTCCCACAACCAGGCTGTACTCGACTTCTTCCAGAGCTTCGACCCCAACAGCCTGCTCACCACCGTGACCTTCCTCATCATCGGCAGTCTGCTCACCATGTGTGTGCAGAGCTCGGCAGCCATCATGGCCATCACCATGATACTCTGCTCTACCGGCGTGCTGCCCATCTATCAGGGTATAGCCTTGGTGATGGGTGAGAATATCGGTACCACTGTCACCTCCAATGTGGCTGCGCTCACCGCCAACGCCCAAGCCCGCCGTGCTGCCCTTGCCCACATGGTGTTCAACCTCTTCGGCGTGTGCTGGATACTGCTCGTGTTCCGCCCGTTTGTCGACATGGTCTGCGGATTTGTGGGCTACGACGAGACGCTCCACCAGGGCGACCCCGGCTTCCTCGCCAACGCCGCCAAGCTCAGCTTCGTGCTCGCTGCCTTCCACACCACCTTCAACCTCGCCAACACCTCTATCCTCGTGTGGTTCATCCCGCAGATAGAGCGAATCGTGTGCCGACTCATCAAGCCGAAACCCAATGCCGAGGACGAAGACTTCCGCCTGCGGTTCATCCAGAGTGGCATCATGAAGACCCCAGAGCTCTCAGTGCTTGAGGCGCAGAAGGAAATACAGAGCTACTCGGAGCGTATACAGCGCATGTTTGGCATGGTCAATGAGTTGCTCTACGAGAAGGATAGCGAGAAGTTCATCAAGCTCTTCTCACGCATCGAGAAGTATGAAGGCATATCAGACCACATGGAGATTGAGATAGGCAACTACCTCGACAACGTCAGCGACTCGCACCTCAGCGACGAGACCAAGGCCAAGATACGCGCCATGCTACGCGAGATAAGCGAGATAGAGTCTATCGGCGACAGCTGTTACAACATTGCGCGCACCCTCAACCGCAAGTTCAAGAGCAAGGAAGACTTCACCGAGACGCAGTACAACCACACACATCAGATGTTTGGACTCATCGACTCGGCACTTACCCAGATGAACACCATGTTCAAGCGCCACAAGGAGAACTTCGACCCCAACACCTCGTTCAACCTTGAGACCGAAATCAACAACTATCGCGGACAGCTCAAGACCCAGAACATCAACGATGTCAACGACCACGCCTACTCCTACGCTTGTGGTACCATGTATATGGATATCATCCAGGAGTGCGAGAAGCTGGGCGACTACATCGTCAACGTAGTCGAAGCCCGCATGGGCGTACGCCAGCACGGCGCATGATGCGGCCCAAGACTCCGCAACCGTCACGGCTCTCATAGAGCCAGTTATCACATACCGCCCACATTCCTACAGCAACCCTGTAGGATGTGCGATTTCCAAGCCCAGGGCAGAGGTGCAACGCGCCTCTACCCTGGGTATATTTATAATAAGGTATAGCAACTCTGTAGTAGTTGCGATTAGCCGAAGGCGTTACCCCGACGCAAACCCATCGCTACCTATATGTAGGGGAATTATCCAACTGAGTATAACGCCTACGGCTAAGCGCAACTCTTACAGAGTAGCTATATTAGTGAGGGCATTACCCAGGGTAGCGGGCCATGCCCGCAACCCTGGGCTATGTAATCGCAACTCCTACAGAGTTGCCGGGGGTGCATACCAGCCAAATGCGCTCAAATCAACCGATTTGCATTTACACTTGAACACCGTGGGAAAATGTGTATAAAACCTTGAAACACTTATTGGCTGCTCTGCATTATTTATGGCCAACGCTGCAATCCTTATATCCAACTCTGCAAAAATAATGACTGTCATGGTAATGATTATGATGGCCTCGGGGAACGGCGCGACCGTCCTTAGGGTTGTCGCGACCGCATTGGCTGCCGTGGCGATGGTCATGGCGGGCTCGTGACGGTTGATACGTGGGCTCGTGACGGTTGATGCGTGGGCTCGTTTCGTACGACACGAGGGCTCGTAACTTACGGTGCGTGCCGGCCATGGTGGTCTGCACGGCGCGTAGGGTCATCCCACTACGAGTATGTCTCTGATATCCGTGAGGTAGTTGGGGCTGCGGTGCTCGCATTTTACCTTCCAGGGCTGCTGCTCGTCGCCTTCGGCTGCCAGTCTGATGGTCTTCTGCCCGTAGCGCTGGTTGATGTTGTCGGTGGCTGCCATGAGCTGTGCCCGCTCTGCCCTGTTGGTGATGGGGTCGAAGAGGTCGGCTGTGGCGGCGTGGGTGGCGATGATGTCGCTCACCGTCACCCCTGCCCTCTTGTACATCACCCCGTGGTGGTAGATGTGCGCCAGCGCCTGGAGAGCGGCGGCGGTTATCTCCATGGTGTCGGCCGTGTGGGTGAGCAGCGTCACGGTGGCGGCATTGGCATACTGCGCCAGGTCGTCGCGGAAGGCGTTGCTGGCGATGAACACTGTGACCTGTCGCGCCACGGCCTGCTGACCTCTCAACTTGTTGGCGCACGACGCGGCAAAGGTGGCTATAGCCGACTTGAGCTGCTCCATGCTCTCGACCATGCTGCCGAAGCTGCGCGAGGTGGTCACCGTCTGGTTGCGCCTCACCTCGGTGGTGTCTATACAGGGTTGGCCGTTGAGTTCCATCCATGTCTGCACTCCCGGTTTGGCGAGATGGGTCTTCACCCACGCCTCGCTCTTGTCTGCCAGTTGCAGCGGCGAGTGTATGCCGTAATAGTTGAGCCGCTCCAGCGTACGCCGCCCTATCCCCCACACATCGGCGAGGTCGAAGAGCTGCAGTGCGCGGCGCCGCTTGTCGTCGCTGTCTATGCAGCACACGCCGTGGTAGCCGCGATACTGCTTGGCAAACTTGCTGCCCATCTTGGCGAGGGTCTTGGAGGGGGCTATGCCCACGCTCACGGGTATGTCGGTCCACAGGCGTATGCGCCCGGCTATGTCGCGCATCATCTCCGTCAGGTTGTGGTGGTGCTCATATCCGCTGAGGTCGCAGAAGCTCTCGTCGATGCTGTAGTTCTCGACGCGCATGATGCCCTGCCGCAGTATGTTGGTCACCCGCTTGCTCATGGCGGCGTAGAGCTGCATGTTGGTCGAGAACACCCTGACCTGGTGGCGCTCCACGATGTCGCTCACCTTGAAGAGCGGGTCGCCGCGGCGCAGTCCCACGGCCTTGGCTTCGGGCGTGAGCGCCACGATGCAGCCGTCATTGCTCGACAGCACACACACGGGTCGTCCCTGGAGTCCCGGGTGGAACACCTTCTCTACCGAACAGAAGAAGCTGTTGCAATCTACCAGTGCCCACATATCGTCAGTCTCTGGGCCGGTGGATGATATACGTCACCGTACCCCATACGCTGAAGGAGTCGGCGGGCGTCACGCGTATCTCGGGAAAATCGGGGTTGGCGGGAACGAGCCATCCCTCGTCGCCCCGTCGTACAAAGCGCTTGAGGGTATACTCTCCATTGAGCTCGCATACCGCCACCTCGCTCTCCGAGGGGTTGCGGCGGCTCTTGTCTACGATGACGATGTCGCCCGAGTGGATGTCGGCGTCTATCATCGAGTTGCCCTCGACGCGTATGAGATACGATGCTTCGGGGTTGGGGCAGAGCATGCGCAGGAGGTTGATGTCCTGGCTGCGCTCGTCGTTGTCGAGCGGTATGGGGAAGCCCGCCACCAGCCCTATGTCGAAGTAGGGCAGCGCGAGGTCGTCCAGTTCGGTGGCGCTCACCACGGTGCCCATCCGCCCGAGCGCTGTGGTGGCGCTGGCAGCCTGTCGGATGCATCGGGTGATAAACTCGCTCTTGTTGGGTTGGCTGTCTATCAGCGTCGCCACCTGTCGTGGTGCCCTGAAGGTAAAGAGTTTGCTGTCTGTCGATGGTCGTCCGGCGCCCTCGCGTCGTCCTCCCCGTCGGCTGTTGTGGTTGTCGTTCATATCACGTATATTGTTTTCACAGACAAAGTTACGCATATTTTTGAATATGTATTACAGAAATCAAACATTTTTTATGATTATCTGCGTTGGGGGTACTCCGATAATATGTGAAGTGGAATGGGGTTGCGTCGGGGTAACGCCTTCGGCTAATCGCAATACTTACAGCATTGCTATACCTTATTGTATATATACCCAGGGTAGCGTGCTTCGCCCGCAACCCTGGGCTGGGGAAACGCAACTCCTACAGAGTTGCTGCTGAAATGGACCTGCTATGCCTTGGGGATGATGCCCATAAAAACAAACCTGTCTCCCAACCCCACATCCATCACAATTATCAACCACAAACCAATCACCCGCCCTCACATCCATCACAAGCATCAACCCCAAACCAATCACCCGCCCTCACATCCATCACAAGCATCAACCCCTAAACCAATCACTGCATCTATATTCACCCCTAAAAAAACGAATACGGATATCGCTGGTTTGTCTGATAGTCTTGGCTAATGCTATCAGGCAAATCAGCGATATCCGTATTTCCATCAGTATCGGCCTCGGGGCAATCGGGCAAACCCGTATGCTACGCCCGAGGCTCTGTATCGGGGCGTTCCGCCGTGGCGGAGATAGTGGCGCTCTCCTACTCTACCGCCATGACAAATCCACCGCCGGGGGCGAGGTGCACCTTGAGCTTGCCGTCCTCGGGGATGGTAATCTGGCAGCGCTTGTAGTCTTCTGCCGAGCGGTCGGCATTGATGCCGTCGTAGAACGCGTCGGCCTGGCGACCGGCGATATTGAGCGGCGAGAGGTCGAGGGTGAGGTCGCGCGCGGTCCAGTTGGTGAGCGCACCCACAAACCATTTGCCGTCCTTGCGGCGTGCCACTGCCACATACTCACCTATCTCGCTCTTGAGCGGGATGGTCTCGTCCCAGACGGTGGGCACCGACACGATAAATCGGGTGCACTCCTCTTCCTGGTTGTAGTGGGTGGGCGAGTCGCAGAGCATATTGAGCGGCGAGAGGAAGACCACATACTGCGCCAGCTGGTGGGTGCGGGTGCCCTGGCTCATAGGCCGTGCGGTATTGGGGGCATAGGTGGTCTGGGTGCCATTGATCATGGCTCCCTGGGTGTAGTCCATAGGTCCGGCGAGCATGCGGGCAAAGGGTACGGTGACATCGTAGAGAGGCTGGTTGTACTCCTTGATGGTGCACCACTTGGTCTGCTCCTGTCCGTTGACGCCCTCAAAGTTGATGACATTGGGATAGGTGCGGTTGAGTCCGGTGGGCTTGTAGGTGCCGTGGAAGTCGATGAGCAGGTGGTACTTGGCGGTCATCTCGGCGGCACGGTAGTGGAAGTCTACGATGCGTGCGTCGTCGCTGTTGATGAAGTCTACCTTGAAGCCCTTGACTCCCATCTCCGAGTAGTACTTGCACACGCGCTCCATGTCCTTGTCGAAGGGATAGTATCCGGCCCAGAGTATCACGCCGACGCCCTTGGCCTTGCCATAGTCTACGATAGCCTTGATGTCTATGCCCGGCACGATGGCGAAGAGGTCGTTGCGGCGGCGCTTGGCCCATCCCTCATCGAGGAGGATGTACTCTATGCCGTGGCGGTGGGCAAAGTCGATGTAGTACTTATAAGTTTCGGTGTTGATACCTGCCCGGAAGTCTACCTTGTATACTCCCCAGTCGTTCCACCAGTCCCAAGCCACCTTGCCGGGGCGTATCCATGAGGTGTCGGCGAGGCGAGAGGGTGAGGCGAGGCGGTATACCATGTCGTTGTCGAGCAACTGCTCGTCGGCAGTGGCATAGCAGATGATGCGCCAGGGGAACTGCTGCTGTGCATGGGCCTTGACGAGATAGTTCTCGCGACCTGTGGGCAGCTGCTCGAGCAGTCGGTAGCCTCCAATCTTGATGCCGCTGGGATAGGGGGCACACACGCCGGTGAGCTCGGGCGTCTTGCCGTTGCCCAGCCAGAAGAGTCCGGGATAGTGCTCGACATCGCTCTCTGCCACGCAGAGCCGCACGCCCTTGTCGGCCTCGACGATGAGCGGGGTGAAGATGAGACGGGTGTCCATGAGCTGTGACAGCGCGGTGTGGGTATAGTTGTTCTCAAACGAGTTGTGGAGCTGGTCTTCGCGGTCGCCACTGTCGCGCACATAGGGTATCTGCGCTTTCCAGTCGCTGGCAAAACGCATCTGTGCCTGCTCGTCGTTGATGGTAACCTCGCTCTTGAGGGTCGAGGCGAAACGGTAGGCCATGCCCTCGTCGTAGAGGCGGAAGATGAGGTCAAATCCCTCCTTGAACTGGAGGCGCAACTGGTTGTAGCAGTCGCTCACCTCGTTGCGCTTGTAGGCAAAGGCGGCTATCTGGCCACGGTGGGTTGTCTTCACGGCACGGCGCAGATGGGAGTTCTCGCCCCATGTGCCTCTGTCGGTCTTGAGGGCTATGGCCGAGGGCAGCACGAGCTGCTGGCTGGCGTCCTTGAGACTGTACTTGATGACTGTGCCTACCTCTACCTGGGCGGTAAGCTGCCCGTTGGGCGATGTGACGGTATAGCTCTTGGCCATCATGACCAGCGCCACCATCAGAAGCCACAATGTGGTAATTCCTCTTTTTTTCATGAATTAGTAGTGCTCTGTAAAAGTGGTTATAAATTTTCGTATGGGACAAAGTTAGATAAAAAACTTGAATTGCACGGTGCTTTCTGCCAAGAAATTGACTGAGGGCGTGACGATTATGTGCATTTTCCTGATTTCGGCGCGCGTCGGGAGGCTGGCGATGCCATCAGAGGGGCCGGCCGCCACCGTAGGGGCAAGGGCAAGGGGCAAGGAGACGGTCTACACCTTATTAATATATATGGCGGAGGGCGGCATCGTAGTCGCCATAACGGCGGGGCTGACGAGGGTGTAACCGAAATTTATCAACTTTTTCTTCGTTATATCATTTTTTTTCCCTTAATTTGCAATATAATTCTAAAACACTACCATTATGGGAAAAGCAAAGAAAGGCGGGAAGCGCATCACCAAACGGCAGCTGTCCGAGATGCTGGTTAATTTCTTCTCCGCAAATCCGGAACGAGTCTATACATTCAAAGAGATATTCAGAGCCCTACACCTGGACACCCATCCTGCCAAGATGCTGGCAGTAGACACGATGGAAGAGATGGCGTGGGACGACTTCCTCGTGCGCACGTCCATCAACTCGTATCAGCTCAACACCAAGGGCCAGGTACAGGAAGGCGTATTCAGACGGAAGTCTAACGGCAAGAACTCATTCGTACCCTCCGACGGCGAGCAGCCCATCTTCGTGTCGGAGCGCAACTCCATGGGCGCGCTCGACGGTGACAAGGTGAGGGTATCGGTGATGGCGCGTCGCCAGAACCATATCAAGGAGGCCAAGGTGATAGAGATACTGGAGCGCAAGAAAGACACCTTCGTGGGCAAGCTGGTGGTAGGCAAGGACATCGCCTTCCTGAAGACCAACGACAATCTGGCGCGCGACATACTCATCCCCAAGAAGAGGCTGAAGAAAGGTCAGACCGACGACAAGGCGGTGGTAAAGATTGTGAGCTGGCCCGACGAGGAGCACACCAACATGATAGGCGAAGTGGTGGACATTCTGGGCAAGTGTGGCGACAACGATGTGGAGATGAACACCATCCTCGCCCAGTACGGACTGCCCTACCGCTACCCCAAGGCCGTAGAAGACGCCGCCGACAAGATCACGGGCGAAATCACGAAGCAGGACGAGGCCGAGCGCGAGGACTTCCGCAACACCTGGACCTGTACCATCGACCCCAAGGACGCCAAGGACTTTGACGACGCGCTGTCTATCAAGCGCCTCGACAACGGACTCTGGGAGGTAGGCGTGCATATCGCCGACGTGTCTCACTATGTGCACGAGGGCGACATCATAGACCGCGAGGCCGAGCGTCGCGCCACGTCTATCTATCTGGTAGACCGCACCATCCCCATGCTGCCCGAGCGGCTGTGCAACTTCGTCTGCTCGCTGCGCCCCGACGAAGACAAACTCTGCTACAGCGTGGTCTTCAACCTTGACGAAGACGCCATGGTAAGAGACTACCGCATCGTGCATACCATCATCCGGTCTAACCGCAGATACGCTTATGAAGACGCGCAGAAGATACTGGAAGACAACGGAGTGGTGGATGGCACTGGCGAACCGGCTCCCAAGCCCAAGGATGGCAAATACCGTGGCGAGAACGCCGAACAGATAGTGACTCTCGACAGACTGGCCAAGAGGCTGCGCGCTGCCCGCTTCAAGAACGGTGCAGTGAAATTTGACTCAGAGGAACTGCGCTTCGACATCGACGAAAAGGGCAAGCCCATACGCTGCTACTTCAAGCGCTCAAAGGACGCCAACAAGCTGATAGAGGAATTCATGCTGCTCGCCAACAGGACTGTGGCAGAGAGCGTGGGCAAGACCGCGAGGGGCAAGAAGGCCAAAACGCTGCCTTACCGCGTACACGACAACCCCGACCCACAAAAGATGGAGACGCTGCGTGAGTTTATAGCCAAGTTCGGATACAAAGTAAAAACCGACGGAACCAAGAAAGCCATGGCCAAGAGCATCAACCGACTCATGGAGGAATGTGAAGGACATCCCGAGCAGAACCTGATACAGAAGGTGGCGCTGAGAGCCATGATGAAGGCCAAATACACCACCAAGAACATAGGTCACTTCGGTCTGGCGTTCGAATACTACACCCACTTCACCAGTCCCATCCGCCGCTATCCCGACACTATGGTCCACCGCCTGCTCACCCGCTACGCCGAAGGCGGCAGGTCGGCCAACGCCAAGCACTACGAGGAGCTCTGCGAGCACTGCTCTGACATGGAACAGGTGGCGCAGAACGCCGAGCGCGACTCCATCAAGTACAAGATGGTGGAATTTATGGGCGACCACCTGGGCGAGCAGTTCGACGCCCACATCAGCGGCATCACAGCCTATGGCATCTATGCCGAGATAGACGAGAACCACTGCGAAGGCATGATACCCATGCGCGACCTGGACGACGACTACTACGAGTTTGACGAGCGCAACTTCTGCCTCGTGGGCCGTCGTCGCCACCACAAGTACCAGCTGGGCGACGCCGTGCGCATCCAGGTTGCCAAGACCAATCTCGAAAAGAAACAACTCGACTTCACGCTTGTCGGCAATGACAAGCCCGTGGTCAAGATGCGCCATAGGAGATGAAGATAAAGTATACGCACACAGAGGAACTCTGGAACTCGTGGAGCCACGCCGGCGGCATCATGCTCGGCGTGGTGATAGGCACCATCTTTCTGGTATGGTGCGCCCAGGCCCACAACGGCTGGGCCACGGCGGGCGTGATACTCTACCTCTTTGGCATGCTCTGCTCCTATACGGCCTCCACCGTCTACCACGCCCTCAGCGCCAAGTCTGTATGGAAAGAGCGGCTGCGCCGATGGGACCATGCCGCCATCTACTGGCACATAGCTGGCTCCTATTCGCCCATCACCCTCGTGGCTCTGCGCGATGAGGGCTACTGGGGATGGGGATTGTTTGTCTTCGTGTGGCTCTGCGCCATCACCGGCACCGTCATGGCGTTTCGCAAGCTCAAGGCCCACAGCAACCTCGAAACCTTGTGCTTTGTGCTGATGGGCTTGTCGGTGCTGGCAGCCTTCAAGCCGCTGATGGACGCCGTGAGTACCTCGGCAGTGGTATGGCTTATCGCTGAGGGAGTGGCCTATATCACCGGCGCGCTTTTCTATACGCTGCACAAGCGGCAGTACAACCATACCATCTTCCACTTCTTCGTGCTCCTCGGCTCGGTGTGCCATATCATCTGTGTCTGGGATGTGCTGATGCAGTATATCTAACCCTGTAAAATATAGCTTATGTCCACAATCTCCATTCAACGCAGCCTGCTCATTGCCCTCCTGGGTCTGTCGACAGTAGTCTCCAGCGCACAGTCGCGGTTCGACAAGTGGAAGTTTCCTACCCTCACCACCAAGAAAGGCCCCAATGGCCTGCAGGGTATCGTCGACAGCTCTGGCCAATGGGTTGTCCAGCCTTACTTCGATTTCCTCTTCTTCCCCTATCGCTGCTATTTAGGCGAGGCTCGATACAAGGGGAGCAACAACTATTATATTATAGACCGCAACTTTAACATTGTGGGCAACGGAACTTATCCCTTTACCGATATTACGCCCTACTACGTTATCATCAATGACCACCCCAACTGCTATGTTATCAATGCCCGAGGCCAACGCATCAGCGACATTTATAGTGAGATAAAGATATGGGACTATGGCACCGACTGGGAGGGCGAACTGCTCTTCTGCCGACGCAAGGACAATGGCAAATGGGACATACTGGGTGCCGACATGCAGCGCATAGGCAACGGCCCTGTAGATGGAGACCGACAGTATGGTGACCGTATGTACGATGTATGGCCATACCCTCTGCGCAACAACGCTGACGGTCACAACGAGAATATAATAGGACTGATACGCTTTGTAAAGGACCGCCACTACGGCCTAATGAACATGGCTGGCGAGGTCATAGTGCCTCCCATATACGCCGATATAGACAACCTGTATCTGGATGATGACATCTACACCCAAACCAAGTACAAGGGCGCGCAGTGTACGCCCGAACAGCTTGAGCGGACGGCTCTCTTCACCTGCAAGACCGACCGGGGCACCATCGTGGTAATCGATGCCATGGGGCAGACGGTCATTCCGGAGCAGAAGAGGCCCTCGCACATGGTCAAGCACATGAAGAAGAACATGGTGAAGTACTTGGGCCCCTATCTGGCACGTGCCAACGACAACGACAAGCTGTGGAAGACTCGGATAACGGCTCCTTACTATGAGTTCATCGCCCGTGTGGACAAGTGTTTTATCACCGAGATACCCAAGACTGCCAAGACGCAGAACCTGCTGGCTATGGCACAGGCCGACCAAGCCCAGAAAGAGCAGCTGCTGGCTCGGCAACAGCGCAAGGAGGCCGCCAATAGGCAGCGGCAGCACGCACAGGCGCGGACTGGAAGTCGCTCTACTTCCACACAGGCTCCACGCCGTTCGGCCACGCAGCCCCAGGCCAAACGTCACGTGGCGCAGACATCGGCCGGCATCGTCCATCCCGCCTACGGAACCTTACCCGCTTCCAACACCACTTACTTCTATGCCAAATCGGGCGGCAAGGCTGGCGAGGTAAGCCTCAACATCACGGGCCACGCCAATGGTGGCTGCTGGATACAGCTCCGAGCCTACAACATGGGTATCCTTGCCCGCGATTTCGGCCCCGATAACGTGAAGTATGAGAGCGACTACATCGTCGTGGGTGGCCGTTTCTACCAACCGGGATTCCTTAGTTATAGCCAGGGCGCCTACATCGATGCGCCGACCATAAAGATAGCCAAAGACTGGAGCCACATTATCTATATCCCGCTCAAAGGGCAGCAACAACTGTACGACCGCCCCATTGCCGAGTCGGTATACAGGCAACATGAAGCCAACATCAACCGATACAATGCCCAGCATGGTCTGTTTGAGTATGACGCCAACCACCAGCGACAGGAAGCTGAGTACAATAACCGCCGCGCCCAGGAGATGCGAAGCAACAGCCCGTCGAGCAGTGGGCAGCAGCGGAAAAATACCCGCAAGCCGGCTGGAAAGAAGATGGACGTGCGCGTGGACGATCCCAACTATACCGGCAATACCGAGCGCGCCTGGTGCGAGCAGTGCCAGAAGTGGGACATTCCCCATCGTCATATCAAGAAGTAGCCGCTATCGCCACCACCGCCAAGACGCCATCCACAGGCATGGGAGGCAGGGGACGCAAGTCCCCAAATGTGGTGGCGAATGGGGCAAAAACCAACAAAATGGTGCAATTATTTTGTAATACGCTTATTTTCATGTAATTTTGCATACTGATTACATAATTCACCATTAATGAACATACTTATAACGGGTGCGAGCGGCTTTATAGGCAGCTTTATCGTTGAGGAGGCATTGCGCCAAGGCATGGAGACCTGGGCTGCCGTGCGCCCATCGAGTTCGCGTAAGTATCTCGCCGACCCACGTATCCACTTTATCGAGCTGGACTTCTCGTCGCAAGAGCGATTGGAAGAGGCGTTAAGCCCCCATTCCTTCGACTACATCATCCATGCCGCCGGAGCCACGAAGTGCCTCAACGAGGACACGTTCTATGAGGTCAACACCGAGGGAACCAAGCGGCTGGTCAAGGCGATACTCAACCTGCAGATGCCCATCCACCGCTTTGTTTATCTCAGTTCGCTCAGCGTGATGGGAGCCATCCGCGAAGAGCAACCCTATCAGGAGATAACCGAGCACGACTACCCCCGCCCCAATACTGCTTACGGCAAGAGCAAACTCAAGGCCGAAAGGTTCCTCGAGTCCGTAGGCAACAATTTTCCATACGTCATTCTCCGACCCACGGGCGTCTATGGCCCTCGGGAGAAAGACTACTTCATGATGGCGAAATCCATCAGCAACCACATCGACTTCGCCGTAGGCTTCAAGCGTCAGGACATCACCTTTGTTTATGTCAAAGACGTGGTGCAAGCCATATTCCTCACCCTCGACCACGGCATGAACGGTCGCAAATACTTCCTCAGCGACGGCAATGTCTATCGTTCGTCCGATTTCAGCAACCTTATCCGTAAGGCATTGGGCAACCCCTGGTGGATACGCATCACTGCGCCGGTTTGGGTGCTGAGGATTGTGACATCCATAGGCGAACTCGTGGCGCGTTCCACCGGACGCATCTCAGCCCTCAACCACGACAAGTTCAACATCCTGCGCCAGCGCAACTGGCGTTGTGACATCGAGCCCACTATGGACGAACTGGGCTACCACCCCCACTACGACCTCGCCCGCGGCGTGGCCGAGACCATCGACTGGTACAAGAATGAGGGATGGCTCTGATGCCATCGGCTTGCATATCATAATACATACAAGAAGTGAAAAAACTGTTAGATTATTTCCGCATAGAGAAACAGCCGCGCCGCGGACTCTTAGCGATGGAGTGGGTGGTGCTGGGCTATCTGGTGTTCACCCTGCTCTTTATCCTGTTTACCTATACCAAGCTCGCCAACCCCGACTCGATGATTTGGGGCCGTATGCGCGTGGTGGCGATGATGGCTGCCCTGTGGACAGTCTATCGCATCGTGCCCTGCCGTGCCACTATGTTTGCCCGAGTTGTGGGACAGATGGCGCTACTGGCATGGTGGTATCCCGATACCTATGAGCTCAACCGCGTGCTGCCCAACCTCGACCACGTCTTTGCCCAGTGGGAGCAGGCGCTGTTCGGTTTCCAGCCCGCGCTGGTGTTTGCCGAGAAGTTCTCCTCGCCCGTCATCTCCGAGCTGATGAGCATGGGCTACGCCGCCTACTACCCCATGATAGCCTGCGTGGCTCTGGTCTATTTCCTCCGCCACTATGCCGAGTTCCAGCGTTGCATATTCGTCATCATGGCATCGTTTATGGCCTTTTATGTCATCTTCGACCTGGTGCCGGTCGTGGGCCCCACCTTTTATTATAAGGCGGTAGGTCTGCGCCATATCGCCGAAGGCGTGTTCCCCAACCTGGGCCACTACTTCAGCACCCACACCGACTGCCTCGCCACTCCGGGCTATACCGACGGCATCTTCTACCAGATGGTCGAAGACGCCAAAGCCGCCGGAGAACGCCCCACGGCAGCCTTCCCCAGCTCCCATGTGGGCATATCCACCGTGTGCATGCTCCTGTTGTGGCATGTGCGCAGCCGCAAGCTCCTGATATGCCTGCTGCCGCTCTACGTGTTCCTCTGCCTTGCCACGGTCTACATCCAGGCCCACTACGCCATCGACGCACTGGCAGGCCTTGCCACGGGAGCGCTCTTCTTCACCCTGTTCATGGCCGTTTCGCGCGGCATGATTGAACGCAGACACAGATAGAAAACCGATAGAAAACTCAAGATAATGAAACAACTGTATATAGAGACCTACGGATGCCAGATGAACGTGGCTGACTCTGAGGTGGTGGCTTCCATCATGAAGATGGCAGGCTACGACCTGTGTGACAATGAGGCCGACGCCGACGCCATTTTCCTCAACACCTGTAGCATACGCGAGAACGCCGAGAACAAGATATACAACCGCCTTGAGACCCTGCATGCCGAGCAGAAGAAGGGCCGCAGCCTCATCCTGGGTGTACTGGGATGTATGGCAGAGCGCGTCAAGGACGAACTTATTGACCGCCACCACGCCAATCTGGTATGCGGGCCCGACAGCTATCTCAATCTGCCCGACATGATGGCCCAGTGCGAGACCGGCCACAATGCCATCGACATCGCCCTGAGCAAGACCGAGACCTACCGGGATGTAATCCCACAGCGTATAGGCCTCGCCCACATCAGCGGATTTGTCAGCATCATGCGCGGATGCAACAACTTCTGCCACTACTGCATCGTGCCCTACACCCGAGGCCGCGAGCGCTCACGCGATGTCGACAGCATACTGCGCGAGGTTGCCGACCTGCGCGACCGAGGTTTCCGCGAGGTGACGCTGCTCGGCCAGAATGTCAATTCCTATGGACTCTCGCCCGCCGGCAAGCGCGAGGAGGGCTCCACATCCTTCGCCCAGCTGCTGCGGCTTGTGGCGCGCTCGGTGCCCGATATGCGCGTGCGCTTTACCACCTCCAACCCCGAGGATATGACCGACGACATACTCTACGCCATTGCCGAGGAGCCCAATCTCTGCCACCACATACACTTCCCGGCACAGAGCGGCTCCAACAAGATACTCCATCTGATGAACCGCAAGTACACCCGCGAGGACTATCTGGAGCGCATAGCCGCCATACGACGCATCATACCCGACTGCGGCATATCTACCGACCTCTTTGTGGGCTACCACGACGAGACCGAGGAAGACCATGAGCTCACCCTCTCGCTCGTGCGCGAGGTGGGCTTCGACAGCGCCTTCATGTTCAAGTACTCCGAGCGCCCCGGCACCTACGCCTCCAAGCATCTGCCCGACAATGTGCCCGAGGAGGTCAAGATTGCCCGACTCAACCAGCTCATACAGCTCCAGACCGAGGTCAGCGCCGAGCAGAACCGCAAGGATGTGGGCCGCGAGTTCGACGTGCTGCTCGAGAGCGTGAGCAAGCGCAGCCGCGAACAGCTCATGGGACGCACCCCGCAAAACAAGGCGGTAGTTGTGGACAAGGGCACCCACCACGTGGGCGAAACCATACGCGTACGCATCACCGGCAGCACCAGCGCCACACTCTTCGGCGAAGAAATACACGCCGAGGCGTAAAAAACATTACCCCTTTTGTTGTTTTATATTCATAAATGACATACCTTTGTAATTATGAAAGAGTTTTTACAAATTATCAGACGGTTCGTACCGCCCTATAAGCGTTATCTGGTAGGCTCGGTGATATTCAATATCCTGGCAGCCATACTCAACATCTTCTCGTTTGCAGCCATCATCCCCATCCTGCAGATACTCTTCGACGTAAAGGGACATGCCACAGCCACCCACCTCATGGATTGGGACAGCGGCAACATCAAGGACGTGCTGTCCAACAATGCCGACTACTACGTGCGCGAACTGATCAGCATCACCAACCCCGTGACCACTCTGCTGCTGATAGGACTCATACTCACCTTCATGACCTTCCTCAAGACGGCCGCCTACTTCCTGTCCTCGGCAGCCATCATCCCTATGCGTACAGGCGTGGTGCGCGACATCCGCAACTCGCTGTACAAGAAGATCACCTCGCTGTCGCTCGGCTTCTTCAGCGAAGAGCGCAAGGGCGACATCATCGCTCGCATGAGCGGCGACGTGCAGGAGATTGAGAACAGTATCATGGCATGGATAGACATGCTCATCAAGAACCCCATCCTTATACTCTTCTACTTCTGCGCCCTGCTCTTCATCTCGTGGAAACTCACCCTCTTCACCCTCTGCTTCGTGCCCCTCTTCGGATGGTTCATGGGCGTGGTGGGACGCAAGCTCAAGGCCAGCAGCATCAAGGTCCAGGCGCTATGGAGTGACACCATGAGCCAGGTCGAGGAGACCCTCGGCGGACTGCGCATCATCAAGGCCTTCTGCGCCGAGGAGAAGATGAACCAGCGTTTCGACCGCACCAACTCCAGCTACCGTGACAACCTCGCCCGCGTGCAGGTGCGCCAGCAGGCCGCCCACCCCATGAGCGAGTTTCTGGGCACACTCATGATAGTCATCGTGCTGTGGTTTGGCGGCATCATGGTGCTGCGTAGCCACGTCATGACGGGCCCCACATTCATCTATTATCTCGTCATCCTCTACTCCATCATCAACCCGCTCAAGGAGTTCTCGCGCGCCAGCTACAATATCCCCAAGGGTCTGGCCAGCATGGAGCGCATCGACCGCATACTCAATGCCGAGATAGACATCCGCGAGAAGAGCGACCCCGTACACATCAGTGGGTTGGAGCACCAGATTGAGTTCCGCCACGTGTCCTTCCGTTACGACCAGCAGTGGGTGCTGCGCGACATCAACCTCGTCATACCCAAGGGCAAGACCATCGCGATCGTGGGACAGAGCGGCTCGGGCAAGTCTACCCTGCTCGACCTCATACCCCGTTACTACGATGTGCAGGAGGGCGAGGTGCTCATCGACGGCATCAATGTCAAGGACCTCGGCATACACGACCTGCGACAGCTCATCGGCAATGTCAACCAGGAGGCCATCCTCTTCAACGACTCGTTCTACAACAACATCACCTTCGGCGTGAGCAACGCCACCAAGGAAGAGGTAGAGCGCGCCGCACGCATAGCCAATGCCTATGAGTTCATCACCGAGTCGGAGCACGGCTTCGATACCAATATCGGCGACCGCGGCGGACGACTCAGCGGCGGACAGCGACAGCGCGTCAGCATAGCCCGCGCCATACTCAAGAACCCGCCCATACTCATCCTCGACGAGGCCACCTCGGCGCTCGACACCGAGAGCGAGCGACTGGTCCAGGAGGCGTTGGAGCGACTCATGAAGACCCGTACCACCATCGCCGTAGCCCACCGCCTCTCTACCATCAAGAGCAGCGACGAAATCTGCGTGCTCCACGAGGGCCGTATCGTAGAGCGGGGTACCCACGACGAGCTGCTCCAGATAGACGGCTATTACAAGAAGCTGCACGACATGCAGCAGGTTTAACCCCACGACTACCACTATGATGCGTATCTTATACAAGTTCATCTTCGGCCTGCTCTACCTGCTCTCGCTGCTCCCGCTACAAGTGCTCTACATCGTGTCAGACTTCATCTATCTGCTCGTCTACCACGTTGTGGGCTACCGCAAGCGACTCGTGCGCCGGCATCTGGCAGAGTCGTTCCCCGAGAAGTCCGAGACTCAGCGCCGCGCCATAGAGAGAGGCTTCTACTCATGGTTCTGCGACTATCTGGTCGAGACCATCAAGCTGCTCTCCATCAGCAAGAGGCAGATGATGCGCCACATGCGCTTCACCGGAGTCGACAAGGTCAACGAGGCCGTCGAGCGCGGACAGTCCGTGGGCTGCTATCTCGGCCATTTCTGCAACTGGGAGTGGATTACCTCGCTGCCGCTATGGGCTACACAGGCTGCACAGTGCACACAGATATACCATGTACTGGAGAATAAGGAGTTCGACCGACTCTTCCTGCATCTGCGCTCGCGCTTCGGAGCCGAGAGCATACCCATGGCAGAGACCCTGAGACGCATCGCGCGCTACCGTGCCGAGCACCAGCCTATCATCATGGGATATATATCCGACCAGATACCCTTCTGGAACAACATCCACCACTGGCTCGACTTCCTCCACCACGATACGCCTGTGCTCACGGGCACCGAGAAGATTATGCGAGGCACCCGGCAGGCAGTCTTCTACATCGATGTGCGACGCATACGACGCGGATACTACGAGGCCCACTTCGTGCCTATCACCGACCATCCCGAGCAGACCACCGAGTGGCAGCTCACCGACCGCTACTTCCAGCTGCTTGAGGCGTCGATACGCCGGCAGCCCGAGTGCTATCTCTGGACCCACAACCGCTGGAAGCGCAGCCACGAGGAATACAATCTGAGGCTCGACCCCACCACAGGCATCGTCAACCTTACCGACTCGGTCGAAGAGCTGAGACGCAAGCGCAACGCTGCAGCAGCGCAAGACAACAACCCTTAATAATTCCACCCAAGCCCATACCCTCCGACGGAGCATGGGCTTTGTGTTTGTCGTCGGCACCACCAGCAGAGACTTCAACCATAGCGATATTCTTATTCATGTAAAGGTAAGGGTGTTTAACCAGACAAAGGGGAAAGAAAACAGCTCTTAATTGTAGAATGTAAGTGGCAAAGTGAATGTAAATCTAGAGATTTATGTTTTTTAAGTCCATACATAACGAGATTTCAATACTATTTTTATATATTTGCATCAAATTTATATAAATATAAATAGTATACACATGACTAATCTGAATAGAATCAAAGTTGTCCTTGTAGAAAAAGGGAAAACAGGGAAATGGCTTGCTGATGAGTTAGGTAAATCTACTTGTACAGTAAGTAAATGGTGCCAAAATACAATTCAACCAGATCTCAACACTCTTGACCGAATATCAAAATTGCTGGACGTTGACATTAAAGACTTGCTGGTTTCAAATAAGGAATGACTATGGATATACTTGAAGAAAAAATCTTTGATAATGACAAGATTGAAAGTTCTTATGTAAATCTACTTGAAAATTGCGACGAAGTTTCGGTAGATCAATACATGGAAACTTATAAGAGTCGTATAACCCAAGAGAGTGAAGCTCTTTTTGTTAGAGAGTTCCTTTTCCCTATTTTAGGAAACCAGAAAATGAAATATGTTGTTCCGCAGTATCCTTTCTTAGATTCTTCGGGACGATCACGTCGTATAGATTTTGGAGTATTATTCAATGGCAAGAAATTAGCACTCGAAGTCAATGGAGAGAGTTATCATGCAGAAGGTATTATTCCTGGTGAGCAATTTGATGATAACCTTAATCGTCAAAACGAAATACTTAGTGCAGGTTGGTTTCTGTTGCGATTTTCTTATAATCAGTTGAAAGATCCGAAGTGGAGAGAAAAGGTTTCTCATGACCTCTTTTCTCTACTTCGCAAGCATATACCCGAGATTTTATCCGAAACATCGATAGAGCCTAATTATCTTCAGAAAGAAGTACTTTCTGCATTGAACTTCTATAGACAAGCAGGTCACAAAAAAGGTGTTGTGATTCTTCCAACAGGAACTGGCAAAACATACCTATCTGCGTTTGACACCCTAAATGCACAGGGACGTATTCTTTTCATTGTACATAAACTCGACATCTTGAGTCAATCAAGAGAGGCTTACGAGAAAATCTACACCACTGCCAAGTTAGGACTATTGACAGGTGAAGCAAGAGAGAATGTAAATGATAGTAAAGTATTATTTGCTTCTAAAGACACCCTCAGAAACTGTTTTACAGATTTCGCCCCGAATGAATTTGACTATATTGTTATTGATGAAGTTCATCACGGTCAGGCTCCTACATATCAGTCAATTCTAAGATATTTTAAGCCTAACTTATTTATGCTTGGCTTAACTGCTACTCCAGATAGAACTGACCGCAAGGATATATTCCAACTCTTTGATTATAAC
>OQVS01000342.1_pt1 | contig 31406 bp, 30 predicted proteins | sample 1691601 | NCBI WGS metagenome assembly OQVS01 (sample SAMN03418268, study PRJEB22391) | human gut metagenome | biome: human-gut; feature: organic feature; material: feces | host: Homo sapiens | place: Tanzania | collected 2013-01 | reverse complement strand
CCCTACTGCTGCCTCCCGTAGGAGTCTGGACCGTGTCTCAGTTCCAGTGTGGCTGATCATCCTCTCAGACCAGTTAAGCGTCATAGCCTTGGTAAGCCATTACCTCACCAACTAGCTGATACTATATAGTCTCATCCTTTGCCGAAAAACTTTCCCACCACAACTTGTGTTGTAGCGGAGTATGGGGTATTAGCACTCATTTCTAAGTGTTGTCCCCCAGCAAAGGGCAGATTAACTATACCTTACTCACCCGTGCGCCACTAATCCACTTTCTAGCAAGCTAAAAAGCTTCATCGTTCGACTTGCATGTATTAGGCACGCCGCCAGCGTTCACTCTGAGCCAGGATCAAACTCTCCATAAAATTTGAAGTGTTTAATCTTTTTCATCAAAGAAAAAGTTTTGCGAAATTCACGCCCTTGCTTTTGCAAGCACAAGCGCAAATTCCATTTTGTGAAACCTACGCCCATCAGCACGACAACGCCGCAACCAAAAGGCACAAATTCCACCCTAGCTCAATCGTATCACTTATTTAGATTTCAAAGATTGACTATAAGATTTGAAAATCGACAATGATAAATTCAAGAACACAAACTCAAACGACAATGTTTAAAAGCATTGTTTTGGATTTAAGTTTCCGCTTTTTTTGAAAAACGAAATGTGATTATACACAAAAAAAGCTTAAACGAAGCTTAAAGTCAAAAATTTTTTTCAAATTTTTTCAAATTTTTTGAAAAAATTTTCTCTTTTGCTCTCAAAGCCCCATTTTTCACAACTCTGTCATTTTGACAAAATTGCAGAATGTGAAGTATCTCATAAATTTGCTTAAAGTTTGTTGAATTTATAAAAATTTCTAAAAATTTTTTGCGAATTCAAGCAATAAACGAATTTTTATGCCATATATATATAGGTAAGGCAAATTCGCCTGCGAAATTCAGCCGAATTTACGCTTGATAAAAGCGCTCACGCGGGCGTTTTTGATGATATGCGGTTTTGTAATGCTGATTTTAAGGGCGCTCAATGCTGGGTGAGTTTGTTTAAGCTTGCTCGCTACGAATTCTAAGGACTCTTCAAGCAGCTCGAATTTGCGCTTTTTGTAAGTGAATTTAAGCCACGCGCAAAGCAGCGCATAGTCCAAAAATTCATCACTTTTTGCCTTTAATTTTATGCGCACTCTTTGCTTTTGCTTGCGCTCTTTTGGCAGGATACCGATGATACAGCTGAATTTCAGCCTTATTTTTACACAACTTTGCATTCTTCTTTATGAAACAAACGCTTGATATTTGGGATATGCTTGTAAATGATGACAAAGCAAATGACTAAAACAGGGGCGTGCGTGTTGATACTCATATCATAATGTATCGTAAATGCGGCGATGAGAAAAGCTAGCACCCCAGCTAATGACGCCAAAGACGAGATTTTAAACACCTTACCCACGATAAACCACGCCGTTAAGCCGATGGCAAGCTCTAAGGGCAAAAGCACAGCCATCACGCCAGCCGCAGTTGCCACGCCCTTGCCGCCTTCAAGCCCCAAGTAAGCGGAAAAGCAATGCCCAAAAACCGCTAAAACCCCCACGCTCCAAAGCATATTATCATCAAAGCCAGCAAATTTTAAGGCTAAAATCGGCAAAGCTGCCTTTAAAAAATCGCAAGCAAAAGTCGCCACAGCGAGCTTTTTAGCGAGTTTTGGATTAGCTTGTTTTACCACGCGCAAAACATTTGTCGCGCCTATACTTTTGCTGCCAGCTTGCTTTATATCGACTTTTGCGAAGTTTTTTGCGATGACAAGCCCGAAAGGAACGGAGCCTAGCAAATACGCTCCCAAATAAATGGCTAAATTCGCGTTTGGCTCGTCATTTAAAAAAAGCTCTCTAAGCGCAAAGCAAAGCACCACAGCGCACACAGCAAAGACATAAAAGCTCGCATCGTTTAAATCCACCTTTTTGTGCGCCCCCGCATACACGCTCGCCCCAGCTAAAAAACCAAAGCAAATTCTCATCATCACGCTATCTTGCGCGTAAGCTAAAAAAAGCAAAACCGCTCCAAGTGCTATACCGCCAAGCAAAAATGCAAATTTCATCGTCATTTTCCTTATAAAATAAAATCCATTATATACAAAAAAAATAAATTTTTAAAAAATTCGTTTGACTTTGCAAAATTCTTTAAGTAGAATTTGACAAATTTTTGAAAGCAAAGTAAATGAAGGCTGAATTTATAGAGCTAAAAATAGACAAAATCAACCCAAACCTTTACAAGCAAATGCCCTTAATGTGGCTTAAAACGCACTGCGCCCTGCCCTTTAAAGAAGATGATGAATTTGTTTTCATCGCCTTTGGCAAAGAGTGCGAAAAGCAGATTTTAGACAAGGCGCAAGAGTTTTTTAAGCACAAATTCATCAAAGCCGTGCAGGCGAGCAAGCACCAAATTTTAGGGCTTTTAAGCGAGTTTGAGCTAAAAGAAAAAATCACCACTCTCATCAACGAGCTTAAATTTGAGCTTGAAAATTCACAAAATTCGCAAGATAAAACCGCCGTGTCGAAACTCTTTGAGCTTATCATCGCCCAAAGCGTGGAAAAAAGGGCAAGCGACATACACATAGAGCCAGATGAAAGCAAGGCTATGATTCGCTTTCGTGTTGATGGGGTTTTGAGTGAGTTTATCAGCATAGAACCCGCTATTTATCAGGCTTTAATCTTTTACATAAAACTTTTAGCGCATTTAAATGTCGCCGAGCAACGAAAGGCGCAAGATGGCAGCTTTTCATTAAGCGTAAATGCCCTAAAATACGATTTTAGACTCTCTACTCTGCCCTTGCTTTATGGAGAAAGCGTGGTTTTGCGGGTGTTAGAGCATAAAAAAGACTTTTTAAATTTAGAGAATTTAGATTTTGACGGAGAGAATTTAAAACGCTTTAAAAGCCAAATTCACCAGCCTTTCGGGTTGATTTTACTCACAGGACCCACAGGCAGTGGGAAATCCACAACCTTGTATGCGGCTCTAAATGAAATAAAAAGCGTGTCTAAAAAAATCATCACCGCTGAGGACCCCATAGAATACCGCTTGCCGCTCGTGCAACAAATCGCGCTCAACGAAAAGGCGGGGCTTGACTTTAACAACGCTCTACGCACCATACTGCGCCAAGACCCAGATATCATAGTTATCGGCGAAATCCGCGATGAAGAAAGCCTTGACATAGCCCTTAAATCCTCGCTCACAGGGCATTTGGTATTTTCAACGCTACATACAAATGACGCCGTCTCCGCCATAGCCAGAATGCTCGATATGGGCGCAAAATCCTACCTCATCGCCTCCGCATTAAGCCTTGTCATCGCACAACGCCTTGTGCGAAAGCTGTGCGAGCATTGCAAAATCAAGTCCTACAAGCACACAAGCGAAATCAAAGGCGAATTCTACGAAGCTGTGGGCTGTGAGTATTGCAAGATGAGCGGATATATCGGGCGTGAAGTGGTAAGTGAGTTTTTGTTTATCGACAAAACCATAGCTGAACTAATCCGCACCAACGCCAAAGCCAGCGAAATTTTAGCTTACGCTCAAAAAAATGGCTTTAAAAGTATGTTTGAAGTAGGTTTGAAAAAGGCAAAAGCGGGCATAACAAGCATTGATGAGCTTTTTAGGGTGATGAAATGAGTAAATTCAAGCTAAAAATGGCGTTTGCAAAGAGTATTTTAAGGGCGCAAGATGAAAAAATATGAAATTTCCACGCCTACAAGCACTTTCATCATCGAAGCACCAAACAAATTCATAGCCGCCAAGCTCGCCAAAGCCAAAGGCGCAAGGATTACAAGTATCCAAGAGCTGAATTTACCAAGCACAGCGTGGCGCAAACGCCTGAAAAGCTCGAATTTAGCACTCATCTTTAAGGAGCTTTCCTTGCTCGTAAATGCTGGCATTAGCTTGCAGCAAGCAGTGAGTGAGCTTTGTCAAAATGAGACAAACAAAAACAACAAACTTTTCTTTCAAAGGCTCACAACAGCACTAAAAAGCGGGCAGAATTTAAGCCAAGCCTTTGAAAATAGTGGCTTTGCCTTTGACAAAAGTGAGCTAGCTCTCATTAAAATGGGCGAAAACACGGGCGATTTAGCCTTTGTTTTCGCTAGGCTTGGCGCACTTCGCGAAAAACGCCTAAACAACGCCAAAAAGCTTAAAAAGGCTTTGAGCTACCCAACCTTTGTCTTTGCCACGCTTGTTTTTGCCTTTTTTGCGCTAATGTTCTTTGTCGTGCCGCAGTTTCAAAGCGTTTTTGATGAATTTGAGCTGAATTTACCGCTTATCACGCGTTTAATGCTTGGAATTTACGCCTTTTTAGCTAAATTTTATCCGCTCATCATCGCTGTAATAGCCTTTTTCGCCGTTTTTTACCTTGTGTGGCGTGCTAAATTTAGGCTTTTAGCGGACAAATTCATCATCAAAACGCCTGTATTTGGGCGGCTTATCTTTTATCATCAAAGCGGGCATTTTTTTCTCGTCTTGTCTTTGCTGCTTAAAAGCGGTATCAGCGTTTCAAAGGCTTTAAACCTTGCTAAATCCACTTTTAGCAACGCTTTTTTAGCAAAGCAGTGCGAGCAAATCGCCGAATTTCTGGCACAAGGCTTGTCGCTTGATGAGGCGTTTAAAAAAGTGGGCGTGTTTGAAAATTTAGTCGTTGGAATGCTTAGCGTAGCGATGAAAAGCGCAAAGCTAGATATGATGAGCGAAAAAATCGCTGAGTATTACGAGACAAAGGGCGATGATTTGACGGAGGGGCTTTTGCGGATTTTAGAGCCTTTGATGACGCTTTTTGTGGCTATTTTGGTGCTTTTTTTAGCTCTGGCTATCTTTTTGCCTATGTGGGAGCTTAATCAAAGCATTAAAATTTAGGGCTTTTTTAAAAATTTCAAGTCTTTTTGCAAAAATTTATGAATTTCGCTCAAAAATAATGTAAAATTTCAAGCAAAATTCAAAAAAGGACGCACAATGCAAGGATTTGATTTGTTTGAGCTTACGCAAAGCTTTTTGCGACTTGTTTTGCCAAAAACTGATGTGTTGATGGTAGTTTTGCTTGTTATCACGGGGGTTTATTATAGTTTTAAGCTTCGTTTCGTGCAGTTTTCTATGCTAGGTTCGGTGTTTAAACTGCTTACGCAAAGGCACAAAGAGCAAAAAGACGAGCATATCAGCCCATTTGCTGCGCTGATGATTTCGACTGCTTCGCGTGTTGGCATAGGCAATATCGCTGGCATTTCGGTAGCTTTGGTGCTTGGCGGGGCTGGGGCTTTGTTTTGGATGTGGCTTATGGCGTTTTTTGGCGGCGCAAGTGCCTTTGCTGAAAGCACGCTCGCACAGGTTTATAAGAGCAAGGATAGCGGTGGAGGCTTTAAGGGCGGACCAGCTTATTACATAAAAAAGGCTTTGGGGCTTGGCTGGCTTGGTAGCTTTTTCGCGCTCATACTCATCATCACTTATGCTTACGGCTTTAACGGCTTGCAAAGCCAGACGATGACTTCGGCTTTTAAGGTGTATTATGATTTGTATTTTAACGATAGTGGCACGGACTTTTCGCAAAGTGCTATGCCCTTTTACATAGGGCTTTTGTTGAGCCTTTTTTGCGTGTGGCTTTTTTTCTCACACCACAGCAAAATCGGCAAGGTAAGCTCCATAATCGTGCCTATAATGGCGTTTTTCTACACCTTTCTTGCGCTCGTTGCGGTGCTGTGGCATTTTGACAAAATCCCTGCTGTTTTTAGCCTCATTTTCGAGCAAGCCTTTGATTTTGAAGCGATTTTTGGGGGCTTTGCGGGTTCAGCCCTTGTCATAGGCATTAAACGCGGGCTTTACTCAAACGAAGCGGGTATGGGTTCAGCCCCAAATGCAGCCGCAGCCGCTATCACTTCGCACCCCGCAAAACAGGGTATTATACAAAGTTTTGCCGTGCTTATAGATGTCATCATTTGCACAAGCACAGGGCTTTTGGTGCTGTTTTCTCAGGCGTATTTTGAAAATGTAGGGGTTGATGGCAAGCCGCTACTTACGGCTTTGCCACTTGTGCAAGCGGTGATGAGAGAGTATTATGGCGTTTGGGGCTTACATTTTGTCTCTATCGCCGTAGTTTTGTTTGCTATCACTTCTTTGATAGGCAACTACTACTACGCACAGGCAAATGTCAAGTATCTTACAGACTCAAAGCTTGTGATGAACGCCTTTCGCATTTCAGCTGTGGCTATGGTTTTCATCGGTTCGCAGATGAATATCTCGCTGGCTTGGGACTTTGCGGATTTAACGATGGCGTTTATGGCGACTACAAATATCATTTCGATTTTGTTGCTTGGAGGTATCGTAAAAAAGGTGCTTGATGACTTTGTGGAGCAAAAGCGCAAGGGTTTAGACCCGCATTTTAGCGCGAAAAAACTCGGCATAAAAAACGCTGAGTGTTGGGAGTAGGGGAGTGGAGTTTTTAGACTTTATTGTTGTAGGGCTTTTTGCGTGCTTTGTGGCGTTTTTAATCATCGGCTTTAACCGCCAAATGATAGAAAAAAACAAGCAAAGAGAAGAAAAATACCGCAAAAAAAATGACAAAATTTAAAGGCGAAGTGTTTATGATGAAATTCGTGGCTTGTGCTAAAAAAAGCAAAACACACTCAATTATATATGAGCGAGCTTTTTTAATCCTGCGAAATTCACATAAAAACGAGCCGCAAAAGGAAAGAAAATGAGTAAAAAAGTGTTGTTGCCCTTAGCAAGTGGCTTTGAGGAAATCGAATTTGTAAGCATAGCCGACATTTTGCGCCGTGCAAGGCTTGAAGTAGTGGTGGCGAGTTTGGACGAAAATTTGCTTGTCGTTGGGGCGCACGAGCTGGCTATAAAGGCTGACTGCGTGCTTGAAAGCGTAGAAATTTCTCATTTTGACGCCATAGCTTTGGCTGGTGGAAGCGGCGGAATGATGAATTTAAAGGCTGATGAGCGCGTTTTAGCTGGGATAAGGGCTTTGCATAAGGCTGGCAAACTTGTCGCCGCCATTTGCGCCTCGCCCATAGTGCTAAATGCGGCTGGTATCTTTGATGAAAACACTCAATTTTCGTGCTATCCAAGCTGTGAAGCTGGCTTAAAAGGCGTATTTGTGGAAAAAGCCGTGTGTGAATGCGCTAATATCATCACCTCAGCTGGACCTGCTACGGCTGTGCTTTTTGCCTTGCAAATCGTGCAGTATCTGTGCGGTAAAGAGAGCAAAGCAAAGCTAGAAAAAGAACTGCTTTTGCCCCTACTCTGACAGAGACTTTGTCGTTTTGAGCCTTTTGCAAAAAAGCAACCTAACTTGTCATATTGAGCGCTAGCGAAATATCCACAGAATTTAAGATATGTCTTAAATATAAGGCGAAAAATTCATACTTTGATTTTATGGATACTTCGCTACGCCCAGTATGACAAAGTAAATTTTATTTTTATTTGCGTTTGCAAACTCTTGGTAAATCCCCGCAAAAGCGGGGATAAGGCTCATTTGGGTGTGCCTTTGTAGTCAAATTCATAGCTTACTGAAAATGGCTCAAACCACTTGCCAACGCCTGTTGCCTTGTCTGTGTGTCGTCCAAAGCCGTTTGCTTCGGGGTTTTGTATGACATAGGTTACGCGATATTTGCCTACCTTATGCCCTGCCTTTTCTATGGCGACATTTGCGCCATAGTGCGCCCCATCTTGTGCTACCATAGGCATAAACACGCCCTCTTTGACAAGCTTTTTAGTGCTAAGATTTTCTAGCTTGTAGGCTATGCGTAGGTAGGGTATCCAGTCGCCCTCGCCAAAGCCGTTTTTGTTGCCTTTGATGGCGTGAATGTCAGCTTCTAGGTGAATGTCAGCCTTTGAAGCTGCCAAATCAATCCCGCGCGGCTCCATTTCGATGGGCGCAAGATACACAGCGGCTATTTCCATACCATTTTTTTCGATAGGCTCGCCGATAGCGACTTCTCCACCCATTAACTCAGCGCCAAATGCGCCACCTGCGATGACAGCTGCTGCTGCCACACTAAATAATGCTTTTTTTAACATTATTTTTTCCTCCTCGTGTAAATTTGTGTGTTATAAAAATGCCCGCAATGAGCAAGATTAAAACCAAAAGCTGCGGAACGAGCGTTTCGTAGTAAGGGTAAAGCCCCAGCCACGCAAGCGGCTCGAATTTGACGGGCAAAAAGCTAGGCGTGATGAATTTACCCTCGATAAGCTCTGCCACGCCCTTGCCCGTAAAGACAAAAACCATATAAAAAATAATATAAGAAGTGATATAAAAAAACTGCTTCACAGGCAGGCGAATCGCCCCTGCTTTGAGTAAAAAATACAAAATGACAATGATAAACAAGCCCACGCCAAGCCCCGCAAAGATAGCCGAAAAATCCGTGCTTGTCTTAGCGTCAAAAAATAAGGCTTGATAAAAAAGCACGGTTTCAGCACCCTCGCGATAAACAGCCAAAAACACCGCCCACCAAAGCGTGGTAGCTGAATTTTTAGAGATAGCCTCGATGGTTTGCCCCTTGATAAAATGCGACCATTTTTGATTTAAAGCGTTTGAAAGCAGCCAAAAGCCCACATAAAAGAGCAACGCAACGGCTAAAAGCATACAAACGCCTTCTATCAACTCTCTGCTTTGTGCGGCGTTTTGCTTAAATATCCACGACACCAAAAAAGCAGTAGCAAAGCTTAAAACCACGCCCGTTAAAACCGATGAATACACTATATTTAGGCGTTTTGCGTTGCCACTTTGAATGAGATATGACACTATGGCGACAACGATGATGAGTGCTTCTAAGCCCTCTCTTATGATGATACCAAAAGCCCAGATAAAGAGCGACACGGGCGTTGAGTCTTGAATTTTATCAAGCATTCCTGCCACAAGGGCGTTGAGCGTGTCAAAACTCTTTTGTAGCTCATCTTTTGGCGCACTTGCCTTAATGAGCGCCACGCCTTGTGAGAACTGCGCTTCGATTTTGAGCTTTATGCCACTATCAACCGCGCCGATTTTGTTTTCCATACCGCTTGCTTCAAAAATGTCCAAATACACGCTTTGCAAGGCGTTGATTCTACCTTGATTAAAGCCCACATAATCCTTTAAAATCTCATCAAGGGCGATTTTTATGTCGTTTGCAACCTTAGCGTAATCCTTGCCCAAATTTGCACTCTCATCAAAGCCCGCTACTTTTATGCGCGAAAGCTGCTCGCTTGGGATTTGCGAAAAGGCGTCCGTTACAAGCTCCTCGACTTTTTCAAGCTCGTTTCTCAGCTCTTTTTCTGTCAAATTTTCATCGTCCATTTTAACGATGAGCGCACGGATACCGCGCTGAATCCTTTTGTTTAGCCCCTTTGTGGTGTGCTGATTGACGACAACTTCGGCTTGCGTGTTGCGATAATCCTCAAAAAGAGCCGAATTTAGCGCGTCTTTGGCGGCTTGAATTTGCCCGTGCTTGAATTCACTAGCGGCAAGTGAAAATTTAAAGGAAATGTTGTCGATTAAAAACTGCAACTTTGGCTGCAAGCCATAAGCTGCTTGCAACTCTTCGCTGATAGTTGTATCAACGGCGTTTTGCTCGCTTTGGGCTAAAATCTCACTTTGGGCGGATTTTTCGCCTTGTGCGGGGCTTGAATTTGCTAAATTTTGAGTGCTGTTTTCATTTAAATTTAAGCTATCTTGCGCTGTGCTTGAATTTCTTTTGTCTAAATTTTGCTGATGAAAATCCTCGTTTTGTGCAGAATGTTCATTTTGAGCTATGCTTTTTTCGTCATTTGCTGAATTTATTAAACTACTAGAAGCTGAATTTTCGCCACTTGCCGCTTTGCTTAAAGCCGCAAAGATAGCCGCCGCTTCATCTTGCTGCTTTTGCTGATTTTTTGCGTAAAGTGCGTCTATCTCGGCATCGCTTTTGCCATCATCACTTTTTTCAGCCACAAGGCGAAAGCCTGTTTGTATGATGGGCGCAACCTCGTCTAAATCAAAAATAAGCCCATCAACAAGGGCTTGAACGCGCTTAATGTCTTGCTTTTCCTTATACATACGGCTTAAATTTTTGAATTTGCGCTCCATTTTGTAGGCTTTGCGCCCTAAATTTATGCTTATGTCGCCCTCCATACTCTCAAAGTGCTGAAAATACACGCTATCACTCATCATCTTTGCTTCATCAGCCCTGCCTTGCTTGTATAGCTCAACGCTATCGTTTAAAAGTCCCTTAATCAACTCCGCCGCAGCGATATGGTCTTTTTCTTGCGCAAAGGCAAAGCCTATAAATATAAGCATTATCAACAAAATTTGTCGCATTATTTCGTCCTTAATTTTGATATATTTTTGATAAAATCAAAAATTTTTTGTGAGAGTTTAGCAAATTTAATCTTAAATTTAGATAAAAGTTATCAATATCCAAGTTGTATTGATAAAAAAATTTTTAAAGCCCAAATTTTAGGGCATTAAAAAGGCAGTTTTTTAAAATTTGGATTATTCGTTCAAGTCATCGCCCACTTTTGAGGTTACTTCAAGCAAGTCAAAAGCATCGATGAATTGGTCTAAATTTTCGTAATGCAGCACTAACTCTTCAAGCAAAAGCTCTATGTCATCGCGGTTTAGCTCTAAATAAGCTGTTCTATCGTTTGGATTTTCAACCCTTACAACCATATTTTATCCTTTATTATGTCAAATTTAATGCGTGATTATACTAAAAATTTCTAAGATTAAGCTTATATTTTTGAATTTTTTGAGATGAATTTAAATTTTACGCACAAATGAGACAAAAATTCAAAGCATTTACAAATTTTATGCTATACTTTCGCTTTTATTTGAAAAAGAAAGGTGGTGATGACCTTGCCCGGAATTAAGGTGCATCCAAACGAAAGCTTTGAGGAAGCTTACCGAAAGTTTAAAAAACAAGTCGATAGAAACCTTGTCGTTACCGAAGTGCGTGCTAGACGCTTTTTCGAGCCGATGACTGAGATACGCAAAAAGCAAAAAATCTCAGCCCGCAAAAAAATGCTCAAACGCTTATATATGCTAAGGCGATACGAGTCAAGGCTTTGAAATTTAGGGCGTGGCTTAGGCTGCGCCTGTTTTACTCAAATTTTCTTTCAACACGCTTTTAAATTTGCAAATTTTAGCTAGAATTTAGCCAAATCAATTCCACGAGGAAAAACTATGAAACATATCAAAAAAATCCTTGAACTCACGGCATTAGGCGGTTTGAGCGCTGTTGCAGCTGGGGCGTTAGCAGGCTGTGGCAACGAGGGCGTAAAGCAAGAAGCACCCCAAGCAAAGGGCGCATTTGTCATCATCGAAGAGGTGTCAAAGGGCGAGTATAAGATAAAAGACCAGTATCCAAGCGATGAGACACGCGTGATTTTACGGCAGCTTGACGGGAGCGAGCGCATTTTAAGTAAAGAAGAAATGGACGCTTTACTCAAAGCAGAAGAAGCAAAAATCGACAACGGCACTTCTAAACTCACACAAGATAACGCTCAACTAAGCAGTGGCGGGCTTTCTTTGGGCGAGGCACTGCTCGCAAGTGCGGCGGGTGCGATAATCGGCAGCTACATAGGCTCAAAACTTTTCAACAACCCAAATTTCAACGCAAATCAGCGCGGGGCGTTTTCTAATCAAAGCGCATATCAACGAAGCGTAAATAGCTTTAACCAGCAAGGCGCAAGGGCTGGAAACGCAGGCAAATCGGGCTTTTTTGGTGGCGGACAAAAAGCGACAAATTCAGGGGGCTTTGGCTCGTAAGCGCGGAAAATGGGCGTGCGAAACAGCAAGTTTGCGGTGTAGAAATTCGCGCAAAAAGCGTGAATTTGCAAAGGCAAATGCGGAGAATTTACGCCTTGCTTGAATTTTGAAGTGAATTTTTGCGAAAGTTGTGCGAATTTTTGTCAAAATTCAAAGGAAAATCGCTAAATTCATAGAATTTGGCTTGAATTTAAGCTCAAAAAGAGTAAAATAACATTTGCATTTAAAAGGGGGTAAAATGAAAAAATTTCTTTTGTGCGTGGTGTTTGGGTTTTTGATGATAGGCTGTGCGACAAAGAGCGATGAAAAGGTAGCTAGCAAACAAATAGATGACAAACAAAATGCCGCTTTTTCAAAAGTTTTTGAACAATGCGTGAAAAAACATACAAGTGATGATTGCGATGATTGCTTGTTTGTTGAATACAGTTGCCTTGCGGAGACATTATACAATAATTGCACTCAAAACAAAGATAAAGTTTCGTGCGAAGAAATTGTCAAAGTATTACCAAGCGTAAAAGAGTGTGGTAAAGAAGAATGTAGCGATATAGGCGTCATTTATGGATATACTAAAAATCATCAACAAGCTGTAAATTACTACGAAAAAGCGTGTAAAGAATTTAATAGTGCGCAAGGTTGTGCGAATTTAGGTAATTCTTATTGGGAAGGAAAAGGTGTAAAACAAAGTTTTGTTAAAGCCGTTAAATTCTATCAAAAATCTTGTGATTTAAATTTTGGAGCAAGTTGTTCTTATTTGAGTGATTCTTATAGGGACGGAAAAGGGGTAAAACAAGACATATTTATGGCAGCTAAATACGCTAAAAAGGCTTGTGATTTAGATAGCGCACACGCTTGCTATAATTTGGGTGCTTTTTATGTAAATGGCTTGGGTGTGAAGCAAAATTTATCAACAGCAAAGAAATTTTGCGGTAAATCTTGCGATTTAGGTGAGCAAATGGGTTGTGATTGTTATAAGGCATTGAACGAAAAGGGTGTAAAATAATTTAATGGAAGTATTTATTTTTGTTGCATTTTGTTTAGCCTATGTTTTACCCGCTATTATCGCTTCAAGCAAGGCGCACCCAAATTCTGGTGCTATATGGCTTTTTACTTTGTTTTTGGGCTGGACAGGGGTTGCGTGGATTATAGCTTTGATATGGGCTTTGAGCTTTAAATTGCCTAGACTTGATGAGTAGATTTGAATTTTGCGTGAATTTACGGCTTGCAGGGCTGTTATTTAGAGAAAATTTTAATCACACAACCTAGCCGTCAAACAAAAATTTAAAAACATAAAATAAATTTTTTGTTTTATTCTTTGATGATTTTATAATTTTTAGGCGAGTAGGTGTAAATGGTGTCCTTGCCAAAAAATTTAACTTTCAAGCAATTATTTTGCGTGGTTTGTAAGCTCTCAATGCTACTTGTTCTGTCTTGCCCTTTTAAAAAGACTTTGTAGCCGTCTATGGTGTCATTGTTTTGGTTATTATTTTTTCTCGTTTTCCAAGTAACCGCTTTTACCGCGTGATACCCAGCCCAGCCTACATTGCCACCGAGCAAAGAAGTGCCAGCTTTGACGATATGATAAAGTTTCCACATAGGCTTTCCTTTTAAAAATTTGAGCTTAAATTTACTTTTTAACCCCCGTGAAGTTGCCGTCTTTTAGCTTTATGGGTTGTGGCGGTATGTCCTTTACTAGCTCTATATCGGGTAGGGGTAAAATTTTAGGATTTATGTCATCGACACTCAAATCAAAAGCAGCATCGCTCGCCGATAAAGCATTAAGCGCATTGTTTGTTGGCAACACTTTGTTTGACAAAGCCTTGTTGATAAGCGCAGCGTTGTCAGGCAAAACGCCATTTAAAGCACCGCCCTTTGTCAGAGCCTTTAAAGTAGCCGCAGGCAGTGCGTTTAAGGCTTCATCGCTTAAAGCATTTGCGCCGCTAGCACCGCTTAACAAGGCGTTTAAAGCACCGCCTGCTGCATTATCATCAAACAAGGCGCTCACATTTGGCAAGGGCGGAATTTGAGCGCCTTGTTTTGTGCTAAAATCCTGCAAAGGCGCATTTTGAGACGCTGGCGTGGCTTTTGCGCTTGAATTTGACTCTTTAAAAGCCTTTTTGAGCTGCCTTTTTCTCGTGTTTGCAGGCGTTTCGCTGTCCTCTAAAAAGCTTTTTAGCTCGTCCAAATCAAAGCTCTCTATGCCTTTGAGCGACAAGATAAAGACATTTTTGACGCTTATGCCATAATGCGAGCTGGCAAACTTACTCAAAGCCTCTTTAAAGCGCATTTTGCCAAGCTCCGTGAAAATGTCCTCATAAAAAAAGCTCGCTATGACGGTGTTTGTGGAGTCTAAAAGCCTGTTTTCGTTCGCGCGTAAATTTTCGCCCTCAAATTCTAAGGACAGCTCGATTTTTTTGAGCATGTTTTCGGCTGCCTTGCTGTAAAGCTCCGTGCGCAAATGCTCTATTTTCAAGCTCTCCGCACACACAAACAAGGGCAAAAGCCCTATTAAAAGCCATTTTGTCATTTCGTGTCCTTTTCTTTTAAATTCACAAACTCACTTTGAGCGTAAAATTCAAGCACGCTTTTGTCAAATTTAAGCGCGCCCGCAAAATACGAGCGAAACTTGCCCGCGCGCGAGTAAAAAATCCGCAAATTCTTTGGCTCCACAGCCCGCGAAAGCGCGACATAAAGCTGCCCGTTCTCAAAAATGTTGTCTATATCACACACCAGCCGCTCTATACTCATACCCTGCGACTTGTGTATGGTGATGGCATAAGCTAGCTTTATGGGAAACTGCGAAAAGCTCGCTAAAAGCTCATTTTCCTCGCTAAAATCTTCAAGCAAAAAAGTGTATCGCGCGAGCTTTATCTGCACGCCGTTGCTTTTGGTGATTTTGATAAACGCCTTGCCGTCCTCATTTTCAACGGCGGTGATTTCGCCCTGCTCGCCGTTGTAATACCCAGCTTCGTAGTTATTGACACAAAAAATCACTTTCGCCCCCACTTTCAAGCGCAACTCATCAAGCACGCTCAAACTTTTTATCCACTTCTCAAAGGCTTTATCGTCCAAATTCTCATCGATTTTATCACGCAAAGCCTTAAAAACAAGCAAATCTCCGTCAATTTTAGCAAGTTTTTGCTCATTTATCAAATCCGCCTTTTTGTTTATGCCGCAAAGCAAGGTAAATTCATCACTTATGGCGTTTAGCTCGCCAGCTTTGATACACATTTTTTCAAAATAAGCTAAAATTTCATCACTCACCGCGCCCTTTCTCATCAAAGAAAGATACTCATAAAATCGCTTGTTGCTCGTGCGTTTGGCGACATTTAAAAGCACATTTTTAAATTTAAAATCCGCCCACGAAAGCGATGAAAAGGCATAATACCCCTTAAAAAGCGAATTTTGCGCCTTTTGCTCTTGCTTTAAGACAGGGGGCAGCTGAAAAAAATCCCCCACCACAAGCACCTTGCCCGCAAAGTCGCTGTGCCTTAGTCTGTAAGCGATTAAATCAAAAATTTCCGCACTCACCATAGAAATTTCATCGATAATGAGCAAATCAAGGCTTTTTAGCACTTTGCTGAGCTTTTTGAGCTTGTCTTTTTGCTTTTTATCCAAAAGCACCAGCTCGTGTAAATTCGCACAAAGTGCAAGCGCAAAAAAGCTATGCAGGGTAACGCCGCCCACATTAAAGGCTGAAATCGCCGTAGAGCCAAGCGAGATGACATTTTTGCCCGCCTTTTTGTAAGCAAGTTTAAGCTCGTTTGTAAGATAGGACTTGCCAACGCCCGCCCCACCGCTTAAAAAGACATTGTCATTTTCTAAAATTTTTTCAAGTTGATTAACCAAATTCATTTTATAATTATAACGATTTTTCTTTATTTTGGGGTTTGTATGCGGTGTTTTTTTGCGTTTTTTTTAGCTTTTTTGTTTTGCGCTTGTGCTGATAAGGCTAGCCCTTATGCGACTTTGACGCTTAAACAAAGCACGAGCATTTTGGGCGCGGTTAAGGACACATATCAGCTTGATGATAAGGCTTATAAGGCTAAATTCTTTGCCGCGTGGCATTTTAAGGGGCGAAATTTAGACAAAAAGGCGATTTTTTGGGCTTTTGATGGCTATTTAAATGGGCGGTATTATTTTTTTAACAAGCAAATTATCCCGCAAAGTTTTTTTGCCAAAGCTATCACAAACGCTAACACACAGGCATTTTTGACACTCAAACAAAAGGCTATCATCACGCAAAACAGCTTTTTGAAAAACCTGCCCGTGCAAACGGCGATTTTAAAAGACCCTTTCAAGCAAGGCGAGGGCGTTCCCTTTGACTACGCCCTTGATAGCGTGCTGAATTTCGGCTCACCCGTGCTTATCTCGCACTTTACGCGTGATAAAAAATTCGCCTTTGTGCTGAGCGAAACGGGCTGGGGATTTGTGCTAGCAGCGCATTTAGAGCCACTTTCAAACGCGCAGGCTAGGCATTATGAAAACTCAAATTTCATCACGCCCCTAACAGAACGGCTTGCCGTGCATAATGAGCGAGGCGACTTTGTCTTTGAAGCGCGTGTTGGAGCGATTTATGCTTATGATGAGCTGTCAAATGAGCGTTACAAAGGGCAAGCTGGCTCGGTGAGCTATGAAATTTCGGCTCAAAACGCCGAACCTTTTCCGCTGATGTGGGGCGATTTTAATGTCAAAGCCTTGATAAATGAGCTTTTAAACCGCCCTTATGGTTGGGGCGGGTATGATTTTGAACGCGATTGCTCAGCGCTTACAAGGGACTTTTTCGCGGCTTTTGGGGCGTATTTGCCGCGCAACTCTTTGGCTCAAAGCGAGTTTTCAGGCTGGACGCGCTTTGACATAAGCCACTTAAACAACGAGCAAAAACTCAAATTCATCGCCCGCTACGCCAAGCCTTACGAGACTTTGCTTTATCTTAAAGGGCATATTATGCTTTTTGTGGGCGTTACAAAGGGCAAAAACGCCGCATTTCACGCTGTGTGGGGCATTCGCACCAAAGATGACGGGCGCGCACTCATCGCCAAAAGCGCACTCACCACGCTTGACATAGGCAAAAACGACAGCGGCGTGGCGAAAAGCGACTTGCTCTTATCGCGCCTTGAAAGTATCAGCATTTACAGGCTTTCACCACAAGAATGGCAACGCATAGAACGAGCTTTGAGTAAATTCTAGCGGATACTTCGCTATGCTCAAATTGACAGCCCATTGCCTTTTGATGAAAATAAGCTCACCGCTTAAAAAAGTTTTATCCCCAAAAATCCTTTGGAATTTAGCAAAGAAGCAAAAGCCGTTTTTATGGCTTTTTGCGTGAGTAAATTTAAGGGCAAGCGGGGCAAATAAATTCGTGGTTTTTTGTGAATTTATGCAAAATTAAGCCCAAAAACGCAAAAATTCACTTTTTTGGGGTAAAATGTGGCTTAGTTTTGGCTCAAATCTTTGAATTTAAGCTCAATCTGCGGTCGTGGTGAAATGGCAGACACGCTACTTTCAGGCGGTAGTGAGCGCAAGCTCGTGCGAGTTCAAGTCTCGCCGACCGCACCAACTTCACAAGCAAAGGCAAATGATGAACGGGGCGGATATTTTTAAGTTTTTGTGCGGCTTAAAACTTGAATTTAGCGAGTTTGATTGGCTGGAAAATCGGGGTTTAAGCGAGTTTGAGCTTTTAATCTCCGTGATTTTAACGCAAAATACAAGCTGGAACAATGTCTTAAAGGCATTAGATAATGTTAGGGTAGCGAAAATTCAAAGCCTTGAAGCACTCAACGCACTTGAAACGCAACAAATAGCCACTCTCATCAAACCAAGTGGCTTTTACAACCAAAAGGCAAAGCGGCTCAAAGGCTTTGTGGGCGCGCTTTTGAGTGAGTTTGGCGATATGAGCGAATTTAAGGCGCGAGTCAGCAGGCAGTGGCTTTTAAATGTCAAGGGGCTGGGCTTTGAGAGCGCGGACAGCATTTTAAACTACCTGTGTCAAAGGGAAATTCTCGTGGTAGATAGCTACACAAACCGCCTTGCAATCGCACTTGGCTATGAATTTGAAAGCTATGATGAGTTAAGAGAGTTTTTTCAAAGTGGCATTGAAAGCGAGCAAGAGGCTATAAATGCGTGCTTGGGAGAGTTTTTTAAGGACAAAAATACCATTTTTACGGACGAAAAAGGAGAAAATTCAAACACGCACAACAAAAATTCGCACGAAAACAACAAAAATTTAAGCACAAAAAACAAAAATGCGAATTTAAACGGCACAAATTCAAGTCAAAATTTAGTCCTTTATGAGCTTTATCAAATCTTTCACGCCCAAATCATCGCCTTTGGCAAGGCTTATTTTAAAGGCAAAGCCCTAAATGATGAGGGAAAAAGGGTTTTAAAAACGCTTTTACACTAAAAAACAAATTTTGCTCGTTATTTTTGTAAATTTTGCTAAACATTAACGAAATCTTAAACTTCGTTGAGTAAAATTGCCCTTTGAATTCGTAGAATTTACATTTCATTTTGGAGCAGTATTTTGAGAACGAAACGAACACTTATGCAGCTTTTTGGCTTTTTAAGCACGCTTTTGTTGTGCTTTTTGCTCACAAGCAACTCTTACGCAAAAGCGCCTACAAAGCAAGATGAGCTAAACAAACGCTTGCAGGCTTTGGACAAATACACCAAAACCCTTGCGCTCATCGAGCAGTATTATGTCGAGGAGCAAAATATCACGGATTTAGTCGATAAATCCATCTCTGGCTTGCTTTCAAATTTGGACGCTCACTCATCTTTCCTTGATGAAAAGGGGCTTAGCGATATGAAAATGCAAACAAGCGGCGAGTTTGGCGGACTTGGCATAACCGTAGGTATGAAAGATAGTGCGCTTACCGTCATCGCACCCATAGAAGGCACGCCTGCTGACAAGGCTGGCATAAAGTCTGGCGATGTGATTTTGCGTATCAACGGCGAGGCAACCTTAGGAATGAACCTAAATGACGCTGTTGATAAAATGCGAGGCAAGCCAAAGAGCGAAATCACCATAACTATCTTTCGCAAAGGCGCGCAAAAGCCCTTTGATTTGACACTTAAACGCGACATTATCAAGGTAGAAAGCGTGTATGCGAAGATGATAGAAAAGGACAATATCCTTTACCTGCGCGTAACAACCTTTGACAAAAATGTCGCCGAGCAGGCTCGCAAAGCCATCAAAGCAAATCCAAAAGTAAAAGGCATAGTGCTTGACTTGCGAAACAACCCCGGGGGACTGCTAGACCAAGCCATTGAGCTTACAAATTTGTTTGTCGATAAAGGCGTTATCGTCTCTCAAAAGGGTAAAATTCAAGCAGAAAATAGAAGCTACGAAGCCGCAAAGGGCAAAAAAGCCACAGATGCCACGCTAGTAGTGCTTGTAAATGGCGGAAGTGCGAGCGCGAGCGAAATCGTAAGCGGTGCTTTGCAGGATTTAAAACGCGCCATTGTCGTGGGCGAAAAAACCTTTGGCAAGGGCAGCGTGCAAAGCATAGTGCCTATCAGCAAAAACGAAGCCCTACGCCTTACCATAGCAAGGTATTACTTGCCAAGTGGCAAAACCATACAGGCTGTGGGTTTAGAGCCAGACATAGAAGTAGCAGCGGGCAAAATCACTTCGCAAGATGAGAGTTTTTCTATCAAAGAAAGCGACTTAAAACAGCACTTACAAGGCGAGCTTGAAAAGATAGGCGCTGAAAAAAAGGCGAGCAAAAGCGAGAGTAAAGAGGACAAAAATATCATTACAAGCAAGCAAATCAACGATGACGCGCAGCTCAAAGCTGCCGTTGATGCGGTGAAAATCTTAAATATCCAAAGGGGGAGTGCAAAATGAAAAAAGCACAAATTTACGAGGGCAAGGGCAAAAGGCTTTTTGCCACTGACAAAAAAGACGAGCTAATCAGCGAGTTTAAGGACGATTTAACCGCCTTTAATGCCGAAAAAAAGGGCAGTGAAAAGGGCAAGGGCGCGCTAAATTGCAAAATCTCAACCGAGCTTTTTCACTTGCTTGAAAAAGAGGGCATTAAAACGCACTTAATTAAAGTGTTAAGCGACAACGCTCAGCTTGTCAAAAAATGTCAAATCATTCCCATCGAAATCATCGTCCGCAATGTCGCCACAGGCTCGCTCACAAAGCGACTTGGCATAAAAGAAGGCACGCCGCTTAAATTCGCCTTAGTGGAGTTTTGCCTAAAAGATGATGCTTTGGGCGACCCTTTCATTAACGATGAGCATTGCGTGCTTTTAAATTTAGTGCGACAAGAAAGAGACATTAAAAAAATCAAAAAAATCGCCCGCAAAATCAACGCCATTTTGCTTGACTTTTTTGCCCGCAAAAAATTGCGTTTGATTGACTTTAAAATCGAGCTTGGCTACGACAAAAAGGGCAAGATTTTGCTTGCCGATGAGATAACGCCAGATAGTTGCCGTTTTTGGGACAAAGACACAGGCGAAAAGCTCGACAAAGACCGCTTTCGTCAAGACTTGGGCGAGGGCGCAAACAAGGGCAAGGTAAAAATGGCTTATGAGGAAGTGTTAAGACGAATTTTAAGCTAAATTTAAAGCGAGTTTGAATTTACCCTAAATTTAAAGCTCAATGCACCTAAATTTAAAGGCAAATTCAGGCTCAAAGGCTTTAAAAGCAAAAAAAGGATTTGTGATGATGAAGGTTGCTGTAAATATCTCTTTAAAAAATGGCGTTTTAGACCCGCAGGCAAAGGCGGTAGAAAAGGCTTTGCACGCCTTAAATTTTGACAAGGTAAAAAATGTCAAAATGAGCAAGCAAATCATTTTAGAGCTTGATTTAAACGATGAAGCAAAGGCAAACGAGCTTGCAAGGCAAATGTGTGATGAGTTGCTTGTGAATTCGGTTATTGAAGATTACACCTTATCGAGCGTGCGATGAAAGTGGCGATTATCCGTTTTTTAGGGACAAACTGCGAATTTGACACGGCTTATGCCTTTGCGAAAATCGGCATAAAAGCTGATATAGTGTGGCACGAAGAGACTGAATTTAAGGCTGATTTAGTGGTGTTGCCGGGCGGTTTTTCGTATGGGGATTATTTAAGAAGCGGAGCCATAGCAAAATTCGCAAAGGCTATGCGTGGCGTTTTGGCTCACGCTCAAAAAGGCGGCTTTGTGCTTGGCATTTGCAACGGCTTTCAAATGCTTTTAGAGCTTGGGCTTTTAAAAGGCGCGATGAAACACAACGAAAATTTAAGTTTTATCTCCAAAAACCAGCCCCTAAAAGTCATCTCAAACAACAACGCCTTGTGTAAAAATTTCGCTCAAAATGAGCTTATCTCTTTGCCTATCGCGCACGGAGAGGGGAATTTTTTCGCAAATGAGAGCGATTTAAAATACTTGCAAGATAAGGATTTAATCACGCTCAAATATAAGGGCAACCCAAACGGCTCGCTTGATGATATAGCAGGCATTTGCGATGAAAAAAAGCGCATTTTTGGGCTGATGCCTCACCCAGAAAGAGCCTGCGAGCAGCTTTTGGGAAGTGAAGTGGGACTAAAAATGTTAAAGGGTTTTGTATGAAAAAGTTGTTTGTATCCTTGCTTTTGTCGGCTTTGGCTTTAAGTGTGAGCTACGGCGAGCTTGATGAAAAGGGCAAAAGAGTTTATGAAAATATCGCTGAAAGCGATGAAAGGGGCGATTACACGCAAAACATTTTAGACCCCTTTGTCGCCACTAGCTCTTTGGTGCTTGATGCTAAGCCTTACAAAGGCGAATACTTCGTAGGCGAGGTGTTTAGCGTAGAACTCATAGCAAAAACCACCGAAAAAACGGACTTTGAATTTGAGCTGTCCTTTAACAAAAACGACTCGCTTGCCTTTTTAAACCCAAACCCAAAATGGCAAAGAAACGGCGATGAGTATAGCACCACGCTTTTTTTTGAAGCAAACAATGTCAATGCCGAGCTAGCCCAAATCATAGTGAGCTTAAAGCGCAACAAAATCGCCTTTCAGCAAGCCAGCCTTAACATAAACCCCTTACAATTTAAGCGTGTTGAAGGCGGCAAAAACTACGCTCATTTAGCAGCGCAAGAGCTTGAAGTGCGGCATTTTAAGAGTGATTTTTTTGATGATAAAAATTTAGTGATGATTGTCGAGCTTTGGGCAAAGGGCGCGAATTTAAAGAATTTCAAGCTCAACAACGAAAAAATTATCCAGCAAAGAGTCGATGGCTTGCGCGGAGATTTTAACGAGTCAAGCGCCTTTTACTCAGCTGTTTTTCCGCCAAATGTGAGCCAAATCAGCTTTTCATACTTTAACACCACTACGCAAAAACTTGAAAGCGTGAGTTTAAAAGTAGAAGTGAGCGATGAAAAAATCAGCACGCAAACGGATTTAAATCCACAAGATAATAGCCTTGATTTTTACAAACGCTTGTTTTTGTGGGTGATTGCGTTCATTTGTGGCGTGCTTTTTGTGGTAAAAAGGCATTATGCCTTTTTAATCGCCGCTTTCATCGCCTTTTTGATGAGCTTTTTAGTGGGCGAGTCAAACGACACGCAAAAGGGCATTTTAAAGGCAAATTCAAAGGCAACCTTGTTGCCAACCGCGCAATCAACGCATTTTTACACGAGCGAAAGAGACGAAGAAGTCGAAATTTTGGGCGAGAGAAAGAATTTCATCAAGGTGCTGTTAAATGACGGCAAGATAGGCTGGGTGAGCCGTGAAGCTGTGCAAAAGGATTAGAGCTACGCTTTATTGCGTGTTTTTCATCGCTAGCGTGCTTTTTGTCATCGCTTGCTTTGGCTTTACGAACGACCAAGGGCGAATCTGGCGCATTCGCAAGCGTTGGGCGCGCTTGCAGCTTTTTGTTACGGGCATAAAGGTGGATTTTCAAGGCGCATTTGACGAAAACGCCACGATGATTTTGATGAATCATCAAAGTATGCTCGATATCATCGCCCTTGAAGCCTTTTACCCTAAAAATCTCGCGTGGATAGCCAAAAAAGAGATACAAGAACTGCCCATCTTCAAATACACGATGACAAAGCCGCAACTTTTGTGCGTGGATAGAAAAAACCCCCGCTCGCTTTTAAAACTCTTGCGCGAGGCCAAAGAACGCTTGTCGCAAGGGCGTCCGCTGGCGATTTTCCCCGATGGCACGCGCAGCAAGGACGGCAAAATCCCTAAATTCCAAGTAGGCGCAAAGGTGCTAGCCGATAAACTCGCCCTAAAAGTGCAGCCCTTACTCATCGTAAATTCAGCCACTTTGCTTGACAGCAAGGCTTTCACGCTGAGTAGTGGCACGCTAAAAATCATCTGTTTGGATTTAGTGGATTTAAGCGATGAAAAATGGCTTGAAAAAACCCACGATTTGATGCAAAAAAGACTTGATGAAGAACGAGCGAAATGCTAAAATGCTTTGAAATTTTTAAATTCTTAAATTTTTTAAATACTTAATTTTTTAAATTCTTGCTTTTAAAATTTTTGCATTCTCAAATTTTTACTTTTTAAATTTTGGCGTTTTTAAATGTTTGATTTTTTAAATTTTTACTTTTAAAATTCTAAATTTTTAAATTCTTGCTCTTAAAAATTTAAAAAATTAAATTTTTAAGTTCTAACATTTTCAAATTTTTAAATTTTTGTCCGCTAAAATGCTAAATTTAGCTCAGCTTTTCAAAGGGCAAAGTATCCTTAAAAGCCAGCTTGCAAGGCACTATTTGCCCTGCATTTTCAGCCATTCTTTGGCTATACGCACCGCATTTGTCGCCGCACCAACGCGGATTTGGTCAGCCACGCACCACAAATGCAACACATTTTTGCGGTAAATATCAGCACGAATGCGCCCCACATAAGTTTCGTTTGTGTCGCTTGTGTAAAGGGGCATAGGGTATTTTTTGTCCTTTGGCTCATCGATAACCACGACACTTGGGGCTTTGGCTAAAATTTCACGCGCCTTTTTCGCGCTCACTTCGCTTTCAAAATGCAGTGTCAAAGCCTCACTATGGCTTCGCAAAACGCCCACACGCACGCAAGTTGCGCTCACTTCAAGGCTTTTGTGTAAAATCTTTTGAGTTTCATTCACCATTTTCATCTCTTCTTTGGTGTAATCATTCTCCATAAAGACATCAATATGCGGTATAACATTGAGCGCAAGGGTGTGCGGAAAGGTTTGTGCCTTAAATTCATCGAGCTTAAAGGCAAAAAAGCTTTGCAAACCCGCCACAAGCTCCTCCATACCTTCTTTTCCTGCTCCGCTTGCGGCTTGATAAGTGGCGACATCGACACGCGTGAGCTTAAAAGCATCATCAAGGGGCTTTAAAATATGCACCATTTGGATAGTCGAGCAGTTTGGATTAGCGATGATACCTGTTTTTTGCCACTGCGAAATGTCTTGGGGATTGACCTCTGGCACGACAAGCGGGACATCTTTGTCCATTCTAAAATGGCTGGTGTTGTCGATGACGAGCGCGCCCGCATCTACGGCAAACTTCGCAAATTTAGCCGACACGCTACCGCCTGCACTGAAAAAGGCTATATCTACGGGGTTTTCTTTAAACACGCTTTCGGTAAGCTCTTGCACGCGGTAGCGTTTGCCTTTAAATTCCACTTCACTGCCCGCACTCTTGGCGCTTGCAAGCGGCAAAATGCTCGATACAGGCAAATCAAGCTCACTCAAAACATTTAAAAGTTCCTCGCCAACCGCACCTGTGGCGCCTACAATCGCTACTTTGATACTCATCGTTTGTCCTTGTTTAGTCGTTTTGAAACCTTAGTATATAACAAAATTCTTAATTGTGCTGAATTTTGTTGCGAATTTTTCGCTAAAATAAGCACGATTTTAAAAAAAGGACAAAAATGCGAAAATTTGCGGTAGAAAATGTCAAGTGTGAAAACTGCGCGAAGTTGATTAAAAACGCCTTGCGCGATGAATTTGGCGAGGTTGAGGTTGATTTAAACGCCCAGCCACGAGTGCTAAGCCTTAATGTCGATGAGACAAGAATTTCAGCCCTTAAAAATGCGCTTGATGAGCTAAATTTCAGCATTGTCAAAGAGCTTTAATGCGAAAATCCTTGTTAAATAAGCCTTTGCCTAAACTAAAAAAGCTAAAACAAAGTTTAAATCATCATCAAAAGGAAAATTATGCAAGAAGTGCGCCTTAAAATCGGCAAGATGACTTGTGTAAATTGCGCAAACGCCATTGAAAAGGTAGCTTGCAAGATAGCAGGCGTTGAAAATGCGAGCGTGTCTTATGTGAATTCAAGTGGCGTTTTTTTGGTAGATAATGCGAATTTAAAAGGCGCAATCGCCCAAAAAATCAAATCTTTGGGCTATGAGATTTTGCAAGATAGCGAAAATTTAGCTGAATTTAAGCAAAAAGAGCTAGTTAAACTCCGCTATAATCTCACTTTAAGCGCATTTATCTCAGCCTTAACGATGATTTTAATGGCTTTTGTGTCAAATTCAGCGCTTTTTCAAGCGATTTTAGGGAGCTTTGGCGTGTTTTATTGCGGGCGAAGTTTTTACAAAAACGCTTTCAAAGGGCTTAAAAACGCTAGTTTTGATATGAACACTCTCATCGCTCTTGGCAGTTTTTGCGCGATTTTTTACTCATTTTTGGCGTATTTTGGGGTGTTTGAGGCGCATTTGTATTTTGGCGAAGCGAGTATGATAGTTTCTTTCGTGCTTTTGGGGAAATTTTTAGAGGAAAATGCTAAATTTAAGGCTCATCAAAGCGAAAATTCGCTTTTAAGCATTGACACAAGCCTATCTTTCGTGCAAAATATGAGTGGAGACTTTGAAAAAACGCCATCATCTTTTATAAAGGCTGGCGATATAGTGCTTGTCAAAGCTGGCGAAAGCGTGAGTGTCGATGGAGTAGTGGTTGAGGGTAGGGCTGAGGTAGATATGAGCTTTTTAAGCGGCGAATTCGTGCCGCTCATCAAGCAAAAAGGCGATGAAATAGAAGCTGGCAGCTTGCTTGTAAGCGGCACACTCACCATAAAAGCCACAAAAAAGGCTATGGATAGCAGGTTGGAGCTTATCAAAGACTTGATTTTCAAGGCTGGCAACGCAAAAATGCCTATCGCAAAACTTGTAGATAAGATTTCGGCGTATTTTGTGGGCTTTATCTTGCTTTTAGCTGGCGTTGTTTTCGCATTTTGGGCGGTTAAATCTGGCTTAAATTCAGCATTTTTGCACGCTAGTGCGGTTTTACTCATCTCTTGCCCTTGTGCTTTGGGACTTGCCACGCCCATAGCCTTAGTGCTTGCCATAAACAACGCCACAAAGCACTTCATACTCATCAAAAACCCCGCTTCATTAGAGCTTTTACGCAAGGCAAAACTTTTTATCTTCGATAAAACAGGCACTTTGAGCAAGGAAACCCTCAGCGTTTTCGCGCACAACCTTACTCAAAGCGACTTTGATTTGCTTTGTGCTATGGAAAATTTAAGCCCGCACCCCATAGCAAAAGCCCTTTCAAGCGCAAGTGTGGCGGATTTTGCCTTGCAAGGCGAGTTTGAAAGCCTGCCCGCTCGTGGAATTCGCTACAAAATGACAAATCACACTTATCTAGCAGGCAATGCCACGCTTTTGGCTGAATTTGGCGTGAGTGTAAGCAAGGCGCACAAGGACTTTGTGAAAATCCACAAAGAGCAAGCGCCTATTGTCGTGTATTTTGCAAAGGACAAAGAGTGTCTAGGTGCGGTGTGCCTTACAAATGATTTAAGGGACGAGGCGCAGGATTTAGCTGAATTTTTACGCAAAAATTCGCTTCATAGCGTGATTTTAAGCGGAGACAACGAAAAAAGCGTAGCCCTAAACGCTCAAAAGCTCGGCATTGATGAATTTAGGGCGAATTTAAGCCCACAAGATAAGATTGAAGCCTTGCAAGAGTATCAAAAAAAGGGCATTTGCGTCTTTGTAGGGGACGGCATCAACGATGCAGCCGCGCTCAGCCTTGCAAATGTGAGCTTTGCGATGAATTCAGGCAGTGCGCTGGCAAAGAGTGCTGGGGATTTTGTGCTTATAAAGGACGATTTGCGCGCCATCGCCTATGCTTTCAAGCTCTCACAAAAAACCTTTGCCATCATCAAGCAAAATCTTTTTTGGGCGTTTTTTTACAACGCGTGCTGCATACCCGTAGCGGCTGGCGTGCCGAGCTTTGTGGCGAGTTTCGCAACTGCACCCAAAATCGCCACTGAAACGAGTTTAGTTCAAATTTTAGCGCATTTCACGCTCACACCGCACCTTGCAGCACTTGCAATGTGCTTTTCATCTCTGGCTGTGGTGCTGAATTCTTTAAGGCTGAAAAAAGATTTAGGCTGAATTTAAGCACAAATTTAAATCATCTCTTTGTCAAAATTTCACTCAAAAATGTGAATTTTAGCTTTTACCCTTGACTTTGTGTCATTTTTTCACTACAATTTCAGCTTTCACGCAAAGGAATTTTGCGAATTTTACTTGAAAAGGACTTTTTATGAGAGCGATTTTACTGCCAGCTTTGGCTATCAGTCTTTGTGCGAGCGTGGCTTTGTCAGCCCCTGCGACAACAAAAAGCACCAAGACAAACACCACTAAAAGCACCGCCACAAAGGCAAAAACCACCAAAAAAGCAAGCGCGAAAAAGAAAAACAAAAGCGCGCTTGTGAGAAAAAGCGATGACAAAACGCGCGGCAAGGTAAAAACCTACGGGCTAATGCCTAGCGAGCTTAACAAGCTCAACCAAAGCGTATATCACGCCGATGCGGAGGCGATTCGCGGCGCAAGAGACACAGAGAGCGCACTTCGCTACATACCATTTATCACTATCGTCAATACAGCGGGCTTTGGACAGCAGTTTGACTTGCGCGGACAAGGCAGGCTCAGCGCAAATGGCGTGAAATTCCTTATCAACGGCATTTCTTTCAACCCTATCGACAGCTATTATGGCTTTATGCCTATAAATTCAGTGCTTCCAAGCCTTATCCAAGAAGTGGCTGTGTATCCAAGCGCTGGTGCAAGGGGCGGCAGTATCAATGTCATCACTTCTAAACGCTTTGAACGCCCATATTTTGAAGTCGGAGCTGGCTATGCTGGCACGCTAGCCACGACAGGCACGAGTTACAACGCCTACGCGCAAGCGGCTGAAAAATTTGGTGCTTTAAATTTAAATGTAGGGGCTGGGTATTTTCAAAAAGGCGGACCACGCGAAGATGACAGCAGCAGCGGTTTTGAGGGCGTTTTGGGCGCAGCATATAGCTTTGCTTTGGGGCAAAGTATAGTTTTGGACGCGGATTTTTACAGCGCGAAAGAAAAAACCACGCCTTATAATTCGTTTTTTGACAGCGAAAAAGTCAATACTTTATTTAAAGAATATCAAACCAAATATACTGCCCTTACAGGACCAGACGCAAGCACAAAAAAACAAGAATTAGAAAAAGAATACGGCGGCAAAATCCTTGCCCTACCATCATACAGCCCAAGCAAAGATGACAGAAAAACCGCAGGGGCTGGGGAAATAGAGACTACTCTTCAAAGATTTGCTGGAAGTTTGGGCTATGAAAATGAAGTTACGCAAAAGCTCAAAACAACACTCACAGGCTTTTTCGCCTTTGACAAAAGAAAATACGACATTTACAAGTCATCTACACAGCTTTACAGCTATCTTGGGCGTTATTTTATCGGCACAAGCGACAATCCTAACCAAATAGACCAAAGCGGTTCTAGCTTTGATGAGCAAAAATTTGGTTTAAAGGCGCAAATTGACTGGACACACGACAACGGACAGCTTTTAGCGGGCTTGGAGAGTATTTTTGAAACGGCAAAAAGAAATCCTTTACAACATTTACGCACAAGTAGGATTGATACAAGCACTACGAATTCGGTTTTTCAATGGCTTGAATTTAATATCAACACTCCGCTTGACATTACTCAATGGACAAATGCGGTGTTTTTCCTTGAAAAATACGATTTGACAGATAGTTTCTCTTTGCGGGGGGGGGTGCGTTATCAAATGACAAAGTCTAATCTAGACGCCTCAGGCGAGATTGATGCAAAAATGGTTGTTCAAGGTTTCGCACCAAGTAAGCCTACTACAAATTCTTTATCCAAATCATTAGAGATAAACCACGACAATTTCGCCTTTGAATTTACCCCAGCCTTTCGCTACTCGGACACAGGCGTGGTGTATGGGCGTTATGAAAGGGGTTTTAGCCCTGTGCCAGCCTATGCTATGCTACAAAGGACAGGTGGCTTTGCGCTCAACACAGGCACAGACGCAGCAACTAACCCTTTTACAGGCTCAAACTTTGAAATGTCAGAAACCCAGCTCAATGATGAGAGCTACAACAGCTATGAAATCGGCTTTAAGGACTATGTGGCACAAAGGCAAATTTATCTAGGCAGCTTTAACCTAACAATCGATGCCTTGCTTTTTAGCGCAAATGTCTTTTACACAGACAGCAAAAACGAATTTTACTTTGATGGCGACCCTTACTCAGGGCTTAGCTACAAAACCTACGACAAATCACGCAGGATAGGCGCGGAAGTGGCTTTGGAGCAATACTTTTTCGGCGGTGGGCTGGGCTTGAATGAGAGCTTTACTTACCTAAAAGCGCAATCGCAAAACGCAGACGGCGAATGGGCGCAAATCCCCTACACTTACGACTACAAGGCTACCTTTGGCATAAATGCCCAAGTGCCTGTGGGGCGCTTTGTCGATGTGCGTTTGTGGCTGCAAAATTCCTTTTATGGCAAGCAGGCGGTTATCGGCTTGAAAGATGAAAAAATCGACCCTTATTTGATAAGCGATGTGGGCGTGAGCTTTGGCTTTAACAAAGGTGCGGCGGTGCTTACAGCGGGCGTGAAAAATGTGCTTGATACTTTTTATTATGATTATTACAACAACAACAAAGCCGCTTCAATCGGCGAGTATCGGTATTTGCTAGGACAAGGGCGCACCATTTTCGTAGAAGGCACTTATAGATACTAGGGTTGGTTTTTTTGGGGTTTGGGACTTGGAGCTTTTTGGGGGTTTAAGGCTTTTTAGGTTTTTTTGAGACTTTTTGGGTTTTGAGCTTTTTTGGGGCTTTTTGGCTTTGAAACTTTTAGAGCTTCGGGGGTTCTTGGCTTTTTTGGTTTTTGGGGCTTTGAAACTTTTGGAGCTTTGAAATTTTTTGGGTTTTTGGGCTTTTGAGATTTAAGGCTTTTTGAGTTTTTGGTTGTTTGGAGTTTTCAAGGCTTTGCTTTGCGGTAATAGATTCAACTTATCGCAAAGCAAGCTCTGCAAGTGGATACTTCACTTTGCTACGCAAAGTTCAGTATGACAATGTAAAAATGAATACTCTGTCGTGCTCAGTATGACAAATAAACCCTTGTCATTTTGAGTGAGTGAAACGAGCGAAAAATCCATATTTTAAAATGCAAATTTGCACTTTAAATTTGTGGATACTTCGCTGCGCTCAGTATGACAAGGATTTTGAGATACTTCACTTTGCTATGCAAAGTTTCAGTATGACAAGTCAGTATGACAAAATAAAATAATTTAGTATGACAAAGCCCTTGTCATATCAAGCCTTTGCCTGCTCTTTTTTTTGTGAAATTATGCCTTAAATTTATCTTTAAAACTCAAATAAAACTGCCTTGCGGTGCGGGCTGAGTGGCTGGCGCGAAAGCGGGCAAATTCCTTTGCCTTGTCGTGCAAAAGCTCTTTTTTGCCACGAAAATCCTTAAAATAAAAATCCACGATTTTCAAATAATGCTCCAAATTCTCAGCATAAAAACTTATCCAAAGCCCAAACCTGTCGCTTAAACTCAGCTTTTCTTCCTTGACATCGCCAAGGTGCAACTCGCCATTTTCAAGGCTTGCGCCGTCATTGTCGCTGTCAAATTCAGCCAGCAAGTGCCTGCGGTTTGAAGTGGCGTAAAGAACGATATTTGCGGGCGTTTTTTCTATGCTGCCTTCCAAAAGTGGCTTTAAAAATTTATACGCCTCATCGCCCTTTTCAAAGCTCAAATCATCGCAAAAAATGATGAATTTAAAGGGGAGTTCTCGAAGCTCATCGATGATTTCGGTTAGGGCGTTTAAGTCGGCTTTGTCAATCTGCACTAGCCTTAAATTTCGCTCTTTAAATTCGTTAAAGGTGGCTTTGATAAGGCTTGATTTGCCCGTGCCGCGCGCGCCCCACAAAAGCGCGTGATGAAAGCCCTTGCCCTCTAAAAAGCTCTTTGTGTTCGCAAGTAGGGCTTCTTTTTGACTCTCAATGCCAAGCAAATCGCCCAAACTCACCTCATCAAGCTCAACAACAGGCTTTAACTCGTCTTTTTTCGCCCTATAAATCGCTGCATAAGTGCTATGCCACTCCATTTTGCCCCCTTTTTCGCAAGTTGATGATTGAGCGTAAATCATACCGCTTTTATCTTAACAAAAGCAAAATTTTGGGGTAAAATTTGGGTTTTGAAAAACTTTGCGGCGTGAATTTCAGCAAATAATTTAAGCGCAAAGTAAGCGGAATTTACGCAAAGCAAACGGCGCAAAATTTAACAAGCTACTTAAACTTAAACAAACAAGCCCAAATTCAAAGCAAATGTTTTAAATTTAAGCAAGCGGTGGATTAAGCGAGCGATTTAAATTTAAAAAAAGCTGTTTGAAGGTAAAAAGCAAGGCTTTTGAAGGAGACTAAATCTAAACCTTGCTTTGTTGTGAAAGG
>OQVS01000338.1_pt1 | contig 31486 bp, 34 predicted proteins | sample 1691601 | NCBI WGS metagenome assembly OQVS01 (sample SAMN03418268, study PRJEB22391) | human gut metagenome | biome: human-gut; feature: organic feature; material: feces | host: Homo sapiens | place: Tanzania | collected 2013-01 | reverse complement strand
TGGGAGGACAAGGAGGAAATGACATTCCACGGATCGCGCCTGCCTGACAACGCCACCATGGAGGCGTACAAGAGGGGGAACGGACTATGAGCGAGAAAAAGTGTGATACCTGCCGGAACCAGAATAGCTGGTGGATTTGTGATACATGCGCCCATGGCGAGACCCTCCAGGACAGCTTCGAGCCCCTGACCAACGGCGACCGAATCCGGGCCATGACGGACGAGGAGCTGGCGGAGTTTCTGTCCTTCGGGACACGCTCCTGCTCCGGGGTTGATGCCGACGATTGCAGCCGGGCCGACGATTGCACCGAGTGCCGCCTGGCCTGGCTCAAGAAACCGGCGGAGGGAGTGGTGGAGACGTGAGAGTAGCCCGTGTGTTTCCTACAAAAACCTCCATGTCGCCCACTGATCCGCTGGCATTCTTTGGGCCGCCTACACTGTACGCTATGGCGGCGGAGCCAGAGGAGGTACACATCAGCGTAACGTTTTCATGGGATCTTCCAAAAGCGGACGATTTATTCGAGGCGTGGCAAGTGTTAGGGGTCCCAGTCGAAGTGGGCGGCCCGGCGTTTGGAGATCGCATGAGCGAGAGCTTTACACCCGGCCTGTATCTCCGTGAGGGAGTAGTTATTACAAGCAGGGGCTGTCCCAAAGATTGCTGGTTCTGTGATGTGGGGAAATGTGCCTGGGGCCGAGTGATCGAGCTGCCGGTGCAAGACGGATGGAATATCCTGGACGATAACATTCTGGCAACCAGCGACGATCATTTTCTGGAGGTTATAGAGATGCTTCGACGGCAAAAACGTCCGGCGGTGTTTTCCGGCGGGCTGGAACCGGAATATATGAACCCGTGGAAAGCGGAACTGCTTATGTCCGTGAAGCCGCATACGATGTACACCGCCTACGACACCATGGACGACTATGAGCATTTGCGGGAAATGTCCGGTATGCTGCATGATGCAGGACTTAGCTGGAAAAGCCATCAGGTAAAGTGCTATATGCTGTGCGGATACCCGGAGGACAGCATGGATGCAGCGGAGAAACGAGCCAAACAAATCATGGGACTGGGGTTTCTGCCCTTTGCCATGCTGTATCGAGACGAGGAGGGAAAGCGTGACCCAGAGTGGCGGAAGTTTCAGCGGGAGTGGGCCAATGCTGTGATTGTAGGGCGGAAGTTTGCAAACTTCTGGGCAGGGACGGAGGCGCAGCCATGAAAGTGCTTGTAGCCTGTGAGGAATCCCAGACGGTATGCAAAGCCTTCCGGGAGCGGGGCCACGAAGCGTATAGCTGCGATGTGCAGGAGCCTTCCGGGGGCCACCCAGAATGGCATATTCTGGGAGACGCCCTGGAGGCTATCAAGGGGGGGCGGATAACCACCATGGACGGGCAGACCCATGACGTGGGCCGCTGGGATCTGCTGATAGCTCACCCACCGTGTACGTACCTGACGGTAGCCGGAGCAGCAAACATCCCGAAGCACCCGGAGCGCATCAAAAAGGGAGAAGAAGCAGCTGCATTTTTTATGGCCTTTTATGATAGCGATATTCCAAGAATTGCCATTGAAAACCCTATTCCCATGAAAAGATTTTTGCTGCCGAAGTACAATCAGATTGCCAGGCCGTACATGTTTGGCCACAACAACGGAAAGCCAATTTGTTTATGGCTTAAAAATCTCCCGATTCTGCTTGCAACAAATATCGTCCAGTGCAATCCGGAAATGACGGTTTGGTGCTATAAGGGCACAAGAAAATCTATGGCGAAGTGGTACAACGTAGGCGGGAAGAAAGACCGTGCGAAACTGCGTAGCAAAACATTCCCCGGCATCGCCGCAGCCATGGCGGAGCAATGGGGAGGATTGGAGGGGAAATGATTAAAATCATCACCTACGAGCAGTCCCGGCTGGCCTTTTTCAAGGCCCAGCTTGCCAAGGCTGAACGGCGGCTCAACTGGGCCGTGAAGAATAATCGGGATTGTGAGACGTGCGCAGAACGCGGGGAAACCGTGAGCTTTTACCAAGACATTGCGAAAATGCTGGAGGAGGGAAACAACCATGAATGAGATGAACACAAAGGTGGAGGCTTGCCCGGTCCAGGTGGCCGGGATAGCCCCAATCAAAAGCCTTATGGCAGACGTTGCCGACCTTGCAAACACGGCGTATGCCCGAGTGGCAAGGGTCAACCTGGAGGTCCTGGGCATCGAGGCCGTGGACCCGCCTGATCCTATGGCTTGCTCCATGCAGGAGGCCTTGGAAGCGCACCGGGCCGTATTGGTCGCCCTGTGCGACAGGCTGGACGTCCTGATTCAGGGCCTGGGGGTGTGACGATGGATGACTACATAAGCCGGGAGGAGACGCTGGTAGCTCTTTCCACCGCTGTGGAGATCTGCCCCAACTGCGGGGCACGGATGGACGGAGGTGTAGACGATGCGGTGTGATTGTTGCCCACTATCTGATCCGGAGGATGTTTGCCCGGAGGCAGAAGGCCATCTTGGGCTAGTACACAAAGACGGGGTGCTGGGGTGCAAACATCCACGGAGCTGGGTCGAAAAGAGGTCCGATGCCTACGACACTCACCTCGGAGAAATGGGGTTAGACATGGGGATCGAGATGTCTATGACGAGAGATGAGTTGTCCAGGGTCATTGAGATATGCAAGCACATGGTTGGCCTAGACAATGAGCGCCCATATCATCGGCATGGAAAAGCTTTTTACAAAGCGTACCGCAACTATTACACGGATGTACCGGGCGGGAACAGGCTCCTTGACAAGCTGCCGAATGAACTCCTGCGGGTTGAGCGAGATAGGGGGACCGAATACCACCTGACAAGGGTCGGCCTTGATTGGTTGGGGCGGCAATTACATATCACGATAATTGGGAGGCGGTAAACATGGGCCAGAGGTTGATTGATGCGGAGGCGCTTGGTATCGGTAAGGCAAAAAGAGAGGCCTTTGTGGTGCCGGAGATTGCAGACGGTTGGAACGCAGTAATTGACATTATTGCTCACGCCCCCACCGTTGACGCCGTTCCGGTGGTGCGCTGCCGGGAGTGCCGATACTACAATAAGCCGCGGCTGGGATGGTGCTCAGCCCACCTCGACCGCGAAGGTCCGGACGATTTTTGCAGCTACGGCGAGAGGGAGGAGGACTAGCACCATGTCTGGCTATTCCCATCGGGCGTGGCAATGCCCCTATTTCCAAAGCGACGAGAAGCTCCTGATCCGCTGCGAGGGCGGCCGGGTGGCGCTGCCCGATCAGGAGGCCATGAGTAAGTACGGGACGAGATACTGCGCAAGCTCCAAGGGGTGGCACAGCTGCCCCCTGGCGGCCTGCCTGGAAGATTACTACGAAAGGACGGACACAGACGAATGAGTAAGCAAGACGAAGCCCAGAAGAAAGAGCTGGGCCGGTGGCAGAAGAAGGTCAAGGATCAGGGGCGGCAGATCGAGGCCCTGAAGCAGCGACTGGCGGCGGCGGACGCCGGAGCCATGGAGATGAACAACGTGCTGACGGCGATCCTCTCCCAGGTGGCAGTCCGGTACGGGCAGCCGGAGCCGGACCCTGAAAACCCCACCTCTCCCCTTGGTTGGCGGCTGGAGCTGCCCATGCTGGATGTGGCGGAGACCCTGGGCAAGTATGAGCAGCATGCCCGCCGAGATACGGTGAAGGGCCTGTACATCATCGGCGTAGTGCCAAGGAGAGACGGAGAGCCCCTTGCAAGCGCCCAGGCTGCCGAAAACGAGCCTGGCCCCCACACGGATATGGGCGAAACGGAAGCGCCGCCTACGGGGCAGAGAGAGCCCCAGGAGGAACCGGTATGCTGACGGTCGGGCAGAAGGTCCGGCGGCGGCCGGAGTTCGGAGCCCGTGAGGAGAAGAACGGGCAGAAGCCCCTGATGGAGGGCTACGTGGTATATGTTCATCCCAAGGGCTGGTATCACGTGGTGGCCTTCCTCACCCGTGGCGGCGTGATCCGGGAGGGATTTCAGGGGGTGACAGCATGATCCAGAAGGTAGACCTGTGCGGCCGGTGCGCCAACGTCATGCGGGAAGGCTACAAGGTGCGTAAGGTGGCCGGTGGTGCGGACTGTAAAGTGACCTGCGGCCTGTGCGGGCGGCGGAGGTACGGCGGCACCTATGAGATTGAAAAGCTGACACGGCCCCATAGATAAAATACGGGAAAGGCGGGAGCAGAAATGCCCCCGCCCTTTTTTATTCCCGCAGCCACATAAGGATAACCCGATACAGCCGCCGCAGCTGGTCCCGGTCCAGCCGCAGCAGAAGATCCGCAATTGCCTCTCTCAAGATCAGTCGTTCCTCCATGATAAATCTCTCCTTCCAGCTCCCATTCGCTTTTTATCGCCCCATAACCTTAACTTAAATTCCTTATGCCACTTTTTGTCGAATTTTTGTTCTTGAAATATACCGGCGAATAAGTTAATATTATCTTGCAATAAGCGAGACTAAATAGCAAGAGCAAGAATCGAATTATCCGGGTCATGATCCGAACAGCCGGGGAGAATCCGGAACTCTTTGGTTCGTAAATGGAACTTTGGGGAGGAGATACGCCATGTGCATGACAAATATGGAAGAGGTTGTCCGTCAACTCCGGGAGGCCAAGGACCGGGCAGGAGAGACCAACCGCTCCGTTGCGGAAAAGTCCGGCGTTCCCCTGTCCTCCGTGGCCAAGTTCTTCTCCGGGGCCTCCCAGAATCCCAGCTTCGCCATGATCTCCGCCTTTGCAGAGGCGCTGGGGCTGTCCCTGGACGAACTGGCGGGGTTCCATGCGGCGGAGACGTCCCCGCCGGAACCGAAGATGCAGCACCGGCTAGAGGCCGCAGAGCAGGAGTTGGAATATACCAAACTGTACGCCAGCCGCCTGGAGGCCGGTATTTCCGAGCGGAGGCCTGTTATTTACGGCCTGGCCGGGCTGAGTATCTTCCTGGCCCTGGCCTTCGTGGCATATTTCGTGATCGACGTCAACGACCCATACCATGGTCTGATTCGGGAAGGCTCCGGGGTCTCCCCTTTTTTGTACCTCCTGCTCCTGGGGATCACATCCGTCATTCTCGTCACGGTCCATTTCATCGTAAAGCATAAAAACAAGCACAAGGAGGCCGATCATGCGCTGCATCAAGTGTAACCGGGAGATTCCCGAGGAATCCGTCTACTGTATGTTCTGCGGGAAAAAGCAGGTAGCCGAAAAAAAGCACTGTCGGAAGCGAGCCAATGGGCAAGGAACTGTATTCAAGAAGAGCGGCAACCGGGCAAAGCCCTGGGAGGCCCAGAAGGACGGCGTTTCCATCGGCGTGTTTGCTACCAGAGCGGAGGCCCAGAAAGCACTGGACCGGCTGACAGACACCGAAGTTTCTGATCTGTACAATCTCACATTCGCACAGGTCTATGAGCGGTGGAAACCGGAGCACAGCCGGAAGATCGGCCCCAGCGGTATGGCGAACTACGAAGCCGCCTACAAAAGCTGCTCAGCGCTGTACGATCAAACTTTCCGAAAACTCCGCACCGGGGATTTTCAGGCGGTGATCTCCGATCTGGAACAGCGCGGCAAGTCAAAGTCCACATGTGAGAAGGTCGTGCAGCTATTTGGCCAGCTATCCAAGTGGGCCATCCGTGAGGGAATCGCCACAGCGAACTACGCCAGATTCGTATCTGTAATTGCCGAGCAAAAGCAAACACGGAAGCCGTTCACTGCCGAGCAAATTCAGGCCGTAGGGAAGTCCGACAGCCCCGCCGCACAAATCGCCATGATCCTATTCGCCACCGGCTGCCGCCCAAACGAACTATTCTCCGTCCCTTTGGGGAGCTGCCATGAAAACTATTTTATCTCCGGCTCCAAAACAAAGGCCGGGCGGGATCGTGTGATCCCGGTCAGCCCGTTCGGCCTTGCGGCCTACCAGGCCCTTCTGAAAGAATCCCGAGAGAAGGGCGGTCCCCTTCTAGTGTCCGGCTATCCAGGGAATCGGTCCTGTGCGAACTTCGCCAAGCGAGATTGGAGGGACCTCATGGCAGAGCTGAAGATCGAGGGAATGACCCCCTACAACTGTCGGCACACCTACACCACAATGGCCGTGCAGTCTGGAGTAAAACCGGAGCTGCTACAAAAGATTTTGGGCCATGCGGACTATTCCACCACCGTTGACGTGTATACACATCTTGATCTAAATGAAATTGTCGCCGCAGGCACAAGCGTTGCGGTTACAGACACGTTACAGACACTGGGAAACGTCCCCAAATAAACGACGTCTAAAAGTTCTAAAAGAAACTCAAAAAGCCCTCAAATCCAAGTGATTTGAGGGCTAATTTGGTGACCCGCCGGGGATTCGAACCCCGGACCCATTGCTTAAAAGGCAAAAGAATACTCGTCTTTTCTCAAATAAGTTGAGTTATCAGTCAATATCCTGATATATTGCCACCATTATTACATATTATTCTTCGTTATTTCCTGACACATTTTCTCAGTTACAGACAAATTACAGCCGCGTCACCGCTTATACAGCCCCTGCACAACCCCGACCTTCTCCGCCTCGCACATGTGGCGCTTGTGGAGATATTCGTACACCGCCATCATGTCCTCTGGCGGCTGGCCCTTCTCCCGGCGGTAGTTTTCAATGAGTTTCACCGCCTCTTTGTGCAGCATGGACATATGGCTCATTTCCTCCTGGGAAAGCCGATAGAACAGTTCCGCCATTTCCGGATCCCGCTCCTTGTACTCAACCGCAAGCTGGGCGTAGGTATGGGCGTCCCGGATCTCGTCTTCGATATGCTCCATGAGCAGCTTTACTTCCTTCATGTTATGCCTCCTTGATATAGCGGCACAGGGTTTCCAAGTCCTCCTGGCCTAATTTTATCGTGCCGATCCATGGGATGGTGATCGGCAGCTTGTCTCCGCCTAGGTTCGGGGTAATGGCATTGTACAGAGCGTCAATATCCACGGTCCTGTCCTCCGGATGGTAAACGCCAAACGCCGCCACTGCCGGGTGCTTGGCATAGGTGTCCACTAAGTTTGGGATATTTTTTGCGATCAGCGCCCCGCCGCCGATTACGACCGCCTTCTGCCAGCCGGAAAAGGCCCCCGAAAGCTGCTGATCGATAAACCGGGCAAACCCGGATTGAAGCTGATTGATTGTTACCATGTTGTCCTCCTTGGGGGGCGGCTTATGCCGCCCCCGCCTCCGGGGTTAGGTGGTAGCTGCCGCTGCGGTCGGGGCCGTCCAGCTGTTGTACCGCTGCATGGGCTCCGGGCACACATTCCCGATGGGAATCACGGTCTTGGTCATGGCAGAGAGCGTATTCAGCTCGTTCTGCATGCAAGAGATGTTCGCCGTGATCTGGGAGTTGATCACCGCCTGCTGGGAGATCTGCGTCTCAATGCCACGCAGCCGACCGTCCATATACTGGTACATGTCCAGCATCTTCTTGTCGGTGTAGGTGTTGGCGTCCCGAAGTTTCACTTCGGTCTCCAGCTGGGCGATCCGTGCCGCCTGGCTCGCCTCATACCGGTTCACGTTGTGGTCGCTCTCGCAGGGCCCGCCGTTACGGCCAAACAGGCCGCCCAGGGCGCCGTCGTTCAGCAGCGAAAGAGCAGTACCGGCAATGCCAAAGCCCAGGCCGGTATTGGCGGTTCCCTTACTGGCGTAGTTCTTCTCGACTTCCATTGTTTTTTCCTCCGTATTTTTGATTTGAAGTGGCCGCTTCATACTCAAATGATACAAAGAAAAACGGAAGGAAAACTCTCGCCTTCCTCCCGGTATACTCCCGAAAAACTGTCAATGGGTGTCCATATACAACTCCTCCGCGCTTTCTTTTCTGACCGGAAGCAACGGGGAGTACTTCTGTGCATGATCGTACTTTGCTTTCAGCCGCCGGATGATCCGATCAATGGTCGCAAGGCTCATGCCGAACTCCATACTCTGCTGAACCCTGGTCCATCCTGCGATTCTGGTGCGCATGATCTTCTCCTCGTCCTCGGTTAGTAATGCCTTATCAATAAATTCCTCCAAAATAATTTTGTTCCACGGAACCTGTTTCGCCATCGTTTCCACCCCATAATGCACGAAACCCCTCCTCCGGGTCACCCCAGAGGAGGGAATTTCTTATCACAGCAGCTTCATGTTCTGCAAGATCACCAGCGTTCGGACCAGGTCCTCCGAAAGGTTCAGGACCGGCTTGCCATTCTCCGTTCCTGTGCCATTCAGCACACCCTTGTCCATAGCGGACTTTACCGCAGGCTGGCCCCAACTGGGAATATCCTCATAAAATTTGTACATTTTCTTTTCCTCCTTGTATCCGTTTTTACCGTACTTCTTCACCATGGCCGGGTAGTCCGTCACCATGTCGTTCTGGTCTACAATGTACCCGGCAATGGTATTGCTGCGCAGGCGGTTGGTGCTCCCGCCGAACTGCCACATGCCGTGGCTGATCTTCGGCCGGTCGCTGGACCACTGGCATACCCACCGTTCCAGGTGTCCAATTTTATCCAGGTGCATCTTGTCCTGGAACCAGGAAGGCCAGGTGTAGACCCCGCATAGGTAGCCCCGCTCCCGGAGATACTGGCTCCAGGCCAGGATCACGGCGGTCAGGCCGTTCCTGCCCATGCTCCCCTGGGCGTCGCACTCCACGTCCAGATAGATCGGCAGTTCAAACTTCCGGCCCTTGAGACAGGCGGTATAAAACAGCTCCGCCTCCGCCCTGGCCTGGGCCTCGGTCACCGCCCGGCTGTACCAATAGGCACCCACCGGCAGCCCCCGGAGCTTGGCCTGGTCGTAGAATTCCCGAAAGCATCTGTCCTTATAGCTTCCGTCTCCGCCCCGGAGGATCACCGCCTTCACGCCCTCGGCCTTGAGCCTTACCATGCTGATTCCATCCTGAAATTCGCTCAGGTCCACAACTAAATTCATGTTTCGTTCTCTCCTTCCTGTTCTTCCGTCTCCCCAGACTTCTCATTCAGCACGTCAATGGCTTTTCTCAGCACCTTCGGCATGGGGACCCCCATCAATCCTGCATTTTCTGTGATGGACAGCAGCTCCGAGGCGGAGAACGCAATGACCACGGCGTCCCGGACATAGGTCACACCCAGCATCAGGTCCACCCGGTGGGCCAGCACCACCGCCAGCAGTGTTACAAATTTCCTGCACAGCCCCTTCCATGCCGCCCCGCTCTCCAATGCCCCCGTCTTGGTCTTTTGGCTTGCGTGGAAGATCCCGGCCACCATCAGGCCCGTGATGTAGTCCACGCCCATGCACACAAGCAGGGTCACAATTGCGGCGTCCCACCCGCCGAAGGCGGAGGCGATCACCCCTCCGATTGCGCCGATCAGCGCGCAGATCCAGTTTTTCATGTTGTTTGTTCCTTTCATAGTGTAGTCCCTCCTCACCTGGATATAGCATAGCATCACAGAATAGATTCTCCGCCCCTGAATAGAAAAACCGGGCAGGTTTCCCTGCCCGGTCTCCGTTGTTACCACTCGCTCTTGTATACGGTCTCCCACAGGAACCGACGCTGGGATTCGGTAAAGTCGTCGTAATCTTCCAGCCATTCCCGCACGTGGTCTCCCTTGGATTCTCCCTTGACGGTCTTGCCGTCTTTGTCCTTCGTGCCCTGCATTTCGCTGTACGCCACGTGAAACAGCACGTACTCCCAGGGTTCAATGCCTTCCTCTTCGGCATCGTCCGCAAGCTGCATCCACTTGGAGCTGATCTCATACTGCCCGTTGGAGTTGTCTTCCAGAGCGGTTTTCTCCGCCAGGTTGTAGGCTGCCTTCATGACGTTCTCCTGGCTCTCCGCACTCATCCCGATGAAGATGGGGCTGGTCTCCAGGTTGTCCGCCATTTCACGGTAGCCGCTGGCCCGCTGCTTCGCATAGCTCCGGTAGCTTGCGTTGTCCAGATCCTCCGGCCCGAACGTGTCCACGTCAGGGCTTTCATAGAGCGGGTCCCGGCTGCCGATCAGATCCCGGGCCGCCTCCGGCAGACTGTACCCGGGGTCCTTTTCGGCCGCCTTGTCGTACCGGCTTCGCAGCCCGGAATCAATGGCCTTGCCGTCAACCCCCATCCGCTCCATAAGGTCCTTGCGGATATGCTCGAAGCTGTCCATGTCTCCCTGCTCCAGGGCCCGATACAGGATGTCCAGGAACCGGCTCTTGTTGCTGTCGTTCGTGATATTGTAGATTGCCTTTTCCATTTCGTACTGCATCGGGATATTCCCGGTGTCTGCCGCAACAGAGCGGAACGCCCCCCACGTGTCCCTGGACAGGTTCGCCAAAGGTATTCCGAATACCTTTGCGCAAGCGGCAAACAGCTCCTTGAGCGCATACCCCGGGGTTTTCTTTCCGCTCCCGTCAATGTTCTGGATCACCGCCTGGGCCGACTGGATCACGTCCGCCATGACCTCCGTGTCCATACGGCTGACGTCATACCCCTGGATAAGGGACAGTGCATCCTTCAGATACGGGACCTGGGCCACCATGTTCATGTTCCCGCCGAAGTTGCCCTCCATAACGGAGTTCCAGATCTTTTGCCAGGTGCTTTCCTCGTCGCCGGAGATTCCGGTAAATGCGCTCCAGAACCGCTCCCAGTAGTCCTTGTCCGGGTCATCGTCCCGGATCGCATCGACCAGGCTCTGGGCCAGTGCGTTCACGGCGTTTGTGACAACAAGGGCCGTCACAGACCGACCAAGGGTCTTAATGGCCTTCCCCCGCTGCTTGCTGTCCTGGGTGTACCGAAGCTGGTCATACGCCCGGACCAACAGGTTCAGGCTCATGATCGGCTCACCCATAAAGGAGGACGCCTGTTTGCCGATCTCGCTCTTGGCCCGCATGACATTGGACCGCTGAAGAACGCCGTCCACGACCTGGGTCTGGTCGATCATTTCAGCGAAGTGTTCCGCCGTCCGCTGATAGAAGGCGGCGCTGCCCTTCGTGATGTTCGGATTTTCCCGCAGCGTCGTCCACTCGCAGGCGTTCCACAGAGCGCCCCAGGTGACAGCGTCAGCCTTTCCCGCCGCCGCAGACAGGGCGTCGTTCAGCTTTCGGACATTGCTTCTGGTGTCGAACAGGGTCTCGCTCATGCGATAGGGGGAAGAAATGTCAAACCCGCCTGCGTCTTTCCGCATGGCGATAGCCGAATATTGCAGTGCCTTCTTCCAGCCGTTTCCCTTGGTCACGCCGGTCGCCAGGCCCTTCGCCATGTCCACGGGGTTCAGGACCGCCGCGGCACGGAAGAACGCCGTGGGCTGCTGGATGATAACCCGGATATTACCGCCCACCGCAGCGCCCTTAAAGCTGCCGATGCTCTTGGAAAAGAGATCCGTCAAGGGCTCGAAATCCTTCGTGTTGATCCCGTTCTGAATGTCGTTCATGAGCTTGGACCAATACGCCTGGGAGCCCTTGCCGCCCACTCGGTCCAGGATGCCCTTCATGGTCTGCCCTGTCATGTTGCCCTTGGAATCCCGGTACTTGTAGTTGAACAGCCGGTTCACGTCCTCCATGGTGCACAGCCAGGCCGCATAGTCCGTCATGTCCGCCGCATGGTCCGCAAATACCCGGAACACGCTGTCCAGCTCCACCGCCGTGTTTGCGTTGGGCACCACAGGCTTCGCCATGCCGATATTCTTGATGGACCGGGTATTGGTCTGGGACTTCTCTGCGTTGCTGTGCAGTGCCTCCTTTGCGGACCGGATAGGCCAGTAATTGGGCTCCGTGAATTTCTTGTAGCCGTAGGCCGTCATGCTGGCCTCGTTGCCGTAGTCCGCCAGGGTGGTGGAGGAAATGCGCTGCAGCCCCTCGGCAATTTTCTTCTGCTCCGGGGTCAGGCTGGAGATGATCTGGTTAAGACTCCCTTCCGTGATTCTGATGATTTCCGTGCCCCGTCCGATCTTGGCGCTTTTGACCTCCGGCTGGACCAGACCGCCCTTGATGATGTGGTTCTTCGCCTGTTCCCGGCGGCTGAGGTTGTAGAGGTCCATCACCTGTGCCGTTGTAAGAGTCAGGTTGGCGTTTGCGAAGGAATACGTCTGATAGGACTTTTCCAGCGCCTTCACGGTCTTGGAATCCACCACCTTCTGCACGTCCTCGGTGATGTGGGACACGATGATCTGCTGCTGGTCCTGGGCGTTCCGGAGCGCCCGATACAGGGCCTTTCCGGTCTCTCCGTACTGGGAGAAATAGGTGTAAGGCGTTTCCAGGCTAAGACCGAGATTCCGAAGCCGCTGATTCCTGGGCCTTCTGGCGCTTGCATCCTTGGCAAATGCGTCCGCCCACTTCTGGGTGCTCTCATACTTCGTAGCCGATAGCATCTTTCCGGCGTTGGTAACGGAGTGCTCCACGGCTTTCAGCACCTGCCACACCGTCTTGAGCTGCGCTGCGCTCATATCTGCCAGCTTCTCGTCCCCCATGGCAATGACCGCATCAAATCCGCCCTTGATCCCTTCCCCGGCGTCGCCAAACAGGGACGGGTCCACGACAACGTCCCCGCCCTCTGCGGCGATCCTGGCGTACTGCTCCTTCAACTCCCGGAAGGCCTCCGTCCGCTTCGTCGGGGTGCCATCCGCAGCGGCCTTTGCACTTTCCTGGTTGATACTGGCCAGGAGCTTTGCCACGGCTCCCCGCAGGTTCTCGGGGATATGCTGCGTGTCCGTAGGCCGCAGGAGCTTCTGGGACAGGCTGTTGGCGTGGCGGACGATTTTGCCCCGGAGCTCCCGTGCCGTCTGGCTTTCCCTTGTGCGGGCCGACTTCTCGCTGTACTGCCGCTTCAGCTTTGCCATTTCTTTCCCCTGGGCCATCTGCTCCGCCAGAATTGCGTCCTTCACATTCTGCCGGTTCTGTGCCCGGAGCTCGGCAATCTTCGCCGCCTGCTTGTCCGCAAAAGTGGCCTTTGCCTGGGGCAGGTCAAAGAACGTCTCCATGATCTCGTTGGTGGCGTCCGTAATCGCCTCGGTGCGGTACTGGGAGTAGGGGTTCCCCTCATGGATCTCATAAAGCTGGCTCAGAACCTCGTCGATCCGGAGCAGCTGGTCCGTGGGGTGTGCCTGGGCCTCTTCGTCAAAGAACTCCGGCCAAAGGGAGCTCATTTCCTGGTACACCTGGTCGATGTTGGTCTTCCCTTCGGTGCCCAGCCGCATCCTGCCGAAATTCCGCTTGCGGAAGTCATTGAAATCCGGAATGTCACCCTTGTACTCGGAGCCGTAGACAATTTTGGTGTCTCTCAAATACTGCCGCAGATCCGAATACTGCTCATACATGTCCGTGTCCTGGCTGACCGCATTGTCGATCAGGTCGGTCGCAAGAGCCTCCGCCCGGCGGCGGGCCTCTTTGTAGGTTGCGTCCTCCCCGTCGTAGCCTCTGGCAATGTAGTCATACAGGCTCTGGAGGTGGCCCTGCAAGTCGGAGAGCTCCAGGTCGGATTCATAGGTCTTGAGCAGCCCCTTCGCCGCCCGCTCCACCGACTTCTTGTCAATGGAGACCTCCTTCGTCAGTTTCGTCTGGCCCTTCCAGTAATCCAGCCGCTCCCGAAGCATGCGGTTCTCCTTTACCAGGTCCGCATACTCCTTGTCAATGGCCGTACCCTTCAGGGAGAACTTAGCCCCCTCCACGCTGTTCACCTTCTGGATCCGGTCCGTGTCGTTCCCGGCTTCATAGGGGATCACCAGGACGCCCTTCTCGCCCAGAGCGTCCACCAGCTTCTCGCTGGCGTTGTCCGGTACCACGGCGGCCAGGACCTCGTCGAAGCCGACGGCCCGCTCCGGCTTGGCCTCGAACATGTTCACCGGCATCTGGCTCACGTCGAACAAGAGGTTCCGAACGTCTGCCGCCAGCTCATTTCCTACATGGTACTGGTACTCTTTGTTGAACACACGTTCGATCTCGTCAATGGTGTGCAGCTTCCCCTCGGCGATCTCCATGAGAATATTCCCCACAGCGTCCGCCTGCTGCATATAGCTCCCGATCGGATTGGTTGCTATGATCCGGGAGGTCAGGTCAGAAAGCCGGTTGTTCAGGTTGTCCTGAATACTATCTAGCTGCGCCTGGGTCAGATTTTGCAGACGGCCCTCTGCCTTGTGCATGTCCGCAATATCTCTGAACCGTTCCGCCATACCGGCACGCAGGCTCTTGACGCCGTAGAATCCGGAAACATTCCGGCTGTCTCCGCCGTTCTGCCCCACCATGGCCTTGGTGATTCCCTCCAGGGTGGCAGGGTAGTGGGTCTGTTGGAAAGACCGGCGGTTCCCGCTGGGTGTAAAGCGTTCCTTGTTGTTGTAGACGCCGCTGTTCCCTTCCAGGCCGGAGAACAGGTCCCGGACCCAACGCTCATACTTAGGCTTGTCCAGAGCCTCGTCCACTGCCCGCTCCATGGCCTTGGTATCCGTTATGGTTTTGTAGGCCACCTGGCCGCTCTCTGCGTTCAGATAGGCCCGGACCTGGTTCAGGATTCCGCTCATGCGCAGCGGAGACTTTGTCATTCCCGGGAACGCCTGTTCCAGCTCTGCGCCGTACTGGTCCCGGATCTCCTTCATCGTCATGGATCCGATCTTGTTCGGGTCCCTGGTGCCGAGGGCCTTTGCCACGTTCTCATATTTTTCCGCGCGGCTTTCGGAATAGCCGGGGTCCTCTGCCACCTGCTTGGTGACGGGGTCGATATGCTGGCCCTGTTCCTCCAGGAACGCCGCCTTCATGCCGTAGTTGTCCATGGCATGTTCAATCACACCGGTCTCTCCGTCATACCGGTTCAGAAGTTCGTCCATGCCGTAGGACACATGGTGAAGACTATCCCGGAAGTGCTTGTCCAGCTTCTCGCCCAGCTGGTCCAGTTTGGCTGTGATCCGCCGCTCCGCCTTGGGGTCCGCCTCATACTCCACACGGGGAACCGTGGGGGTCCAGGCATCCGCCGAATAGACCGTGTTCTTCCGGCTGGCCTTGGGATCGATTGCACCCTTGTCCATGACCAGCGTAATGTCTCCGAAGTTGGTGTGGGGAATGTCCTGCCGGGTAACGGCGATGCTGGGCATGGGGAACCCGCCCAGAGCGATAGACTTTAGCAGTTTGTCCTCCGTCAGATTGTGCAGCGCCACCAGGTCCTTGGTTTCCTCCACATTGGATTTCAGAGAAAAACGAATATCCGGGTCCTGGGTGGGGTTTTCGTTTGTGACGTCCTTGATCTGCTCTGGGGAGAAAGCAACCCAAAAGTCATTAGCAGGATTATACACTCCATCATAGCCATGTGCTTTGAGCTTCTTGGTGTCAATTCCTCCGGGGGATTTCGCAATGTACGGGTTTTTTATGTCTAAGTATGCCTCTATAACCCTACCCGCAAAGCTACCATTAACTATCGTATTACCCCTCGCATATTCCTTTGAAGCGCAGAAATAGAATCCCTTGCCTAACGCGCCGTCCGTTTCTTTCGCAGCATCAAATACCGTGAAGCCTTTGCCCGGTGTCCCGTGATACATGACCTTGAGTGCCCCATCCTCGTCCCGCACCTTGCTGTCCTTGAAATATTCCTGCTGCGCCGCCGTCAGCTCCCTTCCCTGATTGTCTGCTTTCAGGGAGAACTTTGTGCTTACCCTGCGATTTTCCAGGCCTGATCCAGTATCTGCTGTTCCGTTGCCGCCTCGTTCTTCGAGAGAAATTCGCACATCTCCATTTGCTGCGGTTCCTCTCTCAGCAGCAGAAACGTCGTTGCCTGCACGCCTGCTCTTGCTTTTGATGTTTTCAAATATCCGATCAAGACTTTTTCGATTTCGGTCAATTTCTCCATTATTACCCTCCATCCAAAGCTTAAACACATCATACTGTACCGCTGCTTTCTTGCCGCCCACCGCATACAGCGGCGTGGCCTCCGTGCCGTCTCCGATCCCGTAAATTGCAAAGACCTGGCTGCCCTTTTCGTTCGCATAGGCCCATTGCGTGGATTCATCCAGCGCATGGGCCGGGTCGTTGATCTCCTGTTCCATGTGCCGGTTCAGAAGGGACCATTCGTTCTGCGTCAGGTTCGGTCTCCAATACTTGCCCTTCACGGAATTTCGTGCTTCCTGCATTGTACCATTTTCCTGCTGGTTCTGCAAGCTGTCCGCCTCCCGGGCTGCCGCTTCCAACGCCGCAGTCAGTTTCCCCTCTGCGGTCTGGGCCTGCTGTTTCTCTCGCCCGGTCAGAACGTCGATGATGGACCGGATAGCATCCCGAACCTTCTCCAGCAGGGTCTTGTCCTTCCGGTTCTTCTGGATGAACTCGTCCAGCAGGGCGCCGTCCTCCATCAGCCGCCCGGCGTAGTCCGCCGCCGCCTCGTCCATAGCCTGCTCATAGCTGATCTCCATGCCGTGGCTCTCATAGAGGGACTGAATGGCTTCCACCTGGGCCTGGAAATCTGCGTCGTTCTCGGAAATGAACTGCCGGAAACTCCGGTACTGCTCCGGAGCCAATTCCTGGATTCTGTGGGTGATCTCATGTCCCGTGAGGAACATGACGGGGTTCGGGTTGTTCTTCTCGATCAGCACCGTGTCCCCCTGGATCTGGGCGTTTGCAATGCCGCCCTCCACGGTGTCCACGAACTGCGCCCGCAGGCCCAGGGCCTTTGCCACGCTGTTGATCCGCTCCGCCGTCTCCGCCGTCAGATAGGTGCTCCGGCTATTTTCCAGGGTCCGCCCGCTCTCCACGGCCTCCTTCACGAACGTGTCATAGACCAGTCCGCTGCCGTCTCCTGCGGTCTTAGCGTACTTCGTCGCCACCTTCTCCCGCGCCGCAGCTGCGGCGGCGTCGTTCTGCCCGGAGACATAGGCCGCGAACTGCTGGGCCGGGCTGATCTCCACCTGGGAATTTACATCGGCCATGGCTTTCCCTGTAACACCGGCCTGGTAGTACTGGGAAAACGCTTCGTAATAGTCCGCCCCGCTCATGGAATCGGACACCTTGGCATAGGTGGAGGTCAGGGCCTTCCGACCGTTTTCGCCCAGAGCCTTCCCGGCCTCCGCAATCTGCTTCCCGTCAAACACCTGGAGCGCAGGATTCCGGTTTTCGGTTGCAGCCTGTACGGGGGCCGTGGTGGCCTCCTGGAGGCTTTCTGCGTTTACCGTCACAGGTTCACCGTCAGATACGGAAATGTCAGTGGTCTCGCTTGCAAGTGCCTCTACGGCGCTCTTGACGGCTCTGCGCTGCTGTGCTCGGGTCATATCCTCCCGAATCTCCACGCCCGTCTCAGAGATCAGGGTATCCAGGGCCGCAGAGTTGTCCAGAATGTCCAGGGCTCTGTTGTTGCTGATGGTACCATGCTCCGCCGCCTCCCGGGCCGCCTGGAGCAGAAGGTCCCCGGCCTTCGTCTCGGCGTCCAGGGCCTGAACGTTCTCTCCGTAAAGTCTGCCGATCTGCAAGGCGGACACGTCCTGCCCCTCCGATACCCGAGCCATCAGGTCCCGGGCCTGCTGGTAGGCGCGGGTGTTCTCCCCCATGGTCAGACCGCTGTCAATGGTATCCTGCACGGCATCTGCGTCAAGGATCATCCGACCGTTCTGCCGGGCGTAGTAATCGTTGACGCCGGAGTTGATAGCGATACCGGCACCGGCCATTACGCCGCCGGACAGTGCGCCGCCCAGGAAGTCCACGCCCATTTCTTCCGCCTGGTCCAGGACTGCCCTCCACCATGCGTCCTTTTCACTGAGGCCCTGGGCTTCGTAGCCCTGAATCGCCTCATGCCACTGGCTCTTGTCCTTTGTCACCAGAATGTCCGCAATCAGGTTGATAAGGTCGCTGGCTACTTCCTCGCTGCCCTCTGCCAGGGTGTTCTTGAGCAAATACCCGACGGCGTCCCGGCCCAGCGTGGTCTTGTCCAACAGCGTTTCCAGAGAGACCTTTTCCGTGACGATTTCAGCCGCACCGGCGATGGTGCCCAGCGTAAAGGCCTGCTTGTCTGTCAGGCCCCGGTCCTTCGCCTCGATTGTGGCGTCTGCCGCCGCTCCGGTGCCCATAATCGCCAGGGACAGGGCTTCCACGCCCTTTGCGAGAGCTGGGGTCGCCGCACCATCCACCCCAAAGCCGCCGGTAATGGCCGTGTTCAGCAGGAAGTCTCCCATGCTCATACCTGTCTGGTAGAGGAAACTTCCCACCTTGCCCCACTTCCCGCTGTTCGCAATGGTGTCGGAGACCTTCCCTCGGATGCTGCTGCCGTAATAAGCGAACCGGTTGTATCCGGCGTTCTGGTCGATGCTTCCGCCGGAGAGGTAGTCCGACGCCTGGCCGATATAGCTGAGGCCTTTCAGGGGGCTTTCCAGGACGCTCAAAAAAGATGCTTCCACGGGCCGCTCCCCGGCATACTTCTGGAGGGCCGTCATGTCCTGCTCCCGCTGTCTTGCGTTCAGCCCAGACTGTATGGCCTCATAGTATTCATGGGCGCTGTCCTTCCCCTGGGTGGCGTAGATGTAGTTGAACAAGGCCCGCTCATCGTCGGTCATCTGCACGGCCTCGGTCTTGCTGTCCGCCACGTTGCCGTAAAGCGCACCGAGGGCGTTTCCGCCGGAGCCGTAAATGGAATTTGCCCGGTTGTACAGGTATGCCCCGGCCTCCTGGTTGCCGTTTACATACTCATATAGGGGATCGTCCCAGCCGCTGTTGTCCGACCTGTAATTGTCCGCCAAAATGTCAATGACGGAAGGCTTGCTGTTGTTGGCCGTGCTCTTATACTGGCTCTTTTCGGCAAAGTCTGGGTTGTTCCGTAGGTTCTCATACTCCTGCCACTTCTTCCAGTTGTTGTACTCGTCCTCACTCTGGAACTGGCTCCGGAACGCCGTGTCGTTTTCTGCGTTTTTCCGGACGGCCTCCATCACGTCGTCCCCGGCGGTCAGCCGCTCCAGGGCCCGGCGGGTATCCTCGTCGCTGTACCGCTCGGACTGCCGCATGGTTTTCAGGATCTCGGTCCCGGCGTTTTTTGCGGCTCTGGCCTGGCTTGCGGCCTCGGTCTGCCGCTGTGCCGCCGTCTCCGGGGCAACGTAGCGGTTCCGCTGGGCAGAAAATTCCCGGTTCGCCCGCTTGGTATAGTCCGAAATGTAGTCGTTCCGCTGCTGGACCGCCACGTCTTCCTCCCGCCATGCGCTGTCGCCCCGATTCTTTCGGATCCACTCCGAAAAGGACTGGGGGCCAGCGTTCTGGCTCTGCCCGGTCTGGGCAGGCTTGGCCGCCGTCTGATTCTTGGTCCACTCCGCGAAGGAAGAGGCCTTGGCGGCAGGTGCCGCCGAGGTCTCCTTGGTGGTCTCCTGGAGATCCACCTGCTGGTTCTTCCGCTTCTTGTCTCTGGTCCATTCCGAAAAGTTCATATGTCCCCTCCGTTATTTTCCGTACCGTTCCATGGCGTACTGGGTAAATGCGTTCAGGTATTCCCGGTAGCTGCTGTATGCCTTCACCGCCTCGTCTCCGTACCCGGTGAGGGTGTAGGTGGACCGCTTCTTCTTCCAGGCGTCCTCCGTAAGCAGACCGTTGATCTCGGAATCCGAAGCGCCCCTGCTCTTCAGATAGTTCACCGCCGCCGACCGGCTGGCAAAGGCCGGGGTCTGGGTCTTGGTGCTGCTGGTCAGCGGGTCGCCCGCTCCGCTTCTCTTGTTCTTCCTCCAGTCCGTTGCGTAGTATGCGGCGATCCGGCTTGCGTCCGTCTGGTTGTACCCGACGGACAGCAGGTAGGCCCTGGCGCTCTGCTCGGACTGGATTCCGGCGTTGTTCATTTTGGTGTAAATGTCACCGCTGCCGGTGGTTTTGCCGCTGCCGGAAGAGCCGGAGGACCGGGAGGAACGGCCGGATGACCCGCCGGAGTACCCGCCGCCGGAATAGCCGCCCAGGGACTGGGACGCCTGATAAGCCGCTTTCAGCTTGGCAATCTCCGCGTCCGTGTATCCCAGGGCCTTGTAGCCGGAGAAATCTCCCGCCGCCGCCATGGTCTCCGCCTTCTGCATGGCCATCTCGTCGCCGTACCGCAGGTCGGAAACGTTGTCCCGGTATGCGCCGTAATCGAAATTCCGGTCCGTGTTGTACTGGGCCAGAAGGTCGGCATACTTGGCATAGTCTCCCTGCTCCAGGGCCGTCAGCATTTCCAGGTTCTTCCGCTGCCGGTTTCCCTCGTCCTGGTACATGGAGTAGGCCAGCTGCCGAAGCTCCGGGATCTTGTCGGAGAGCTTCGTCATATAGTCGTTGTAGCTCTGCTGGGCCACGGTCCCGGCGTAGCTGGATGCCAGACCGCCGGTCCGGGCAGACACCTGGCCCAGGGTGTCCTCCATGGCCTTCTTGCCCTCCCGGGTATAGGTGTCCCGGTACTGCTGATAGGTGGGGTCCTTCTCGGCGTCGTAATTGAACGCCTCCCGGTTCAGGATCTGCTGGGTCAGGCTGTCAATTTGGTCCTTGTACTTGTTGACATACTGGGGCGCGTCCTCATAGCTGAAGCTGCCGGGAGCGGCGCTGCCCTTCTTCGTGGTCATGCTGGCGGAGCTGTTGTAGCTGGTCTTATAGGATCCGTCCGCATTCTTTCCACCCTGGGCCTGGTTGTAAGAATAGCCGTTGGCCCCGCCGGAATAGCCGTACTTGTTCCGGATCCCCTCCACGTACTTGTGGGCATCGTCCCAGCTGGTCCGCCCGGTCTGGGCCGCCGCCCGGATCTCCGCCGCCGACCGCAGCTCATCGTCGGTGAAATACTGCTGGTCATAGACGGAGCCGCCGTATTCCTCTCGCTTCTTGTTCGCCATGTCGTATCTCCTTTACTTCCAATGTCCGATTGCCAGGACGTGGGCCTTGTAATCTCTGGCGTTTGCGTTCGCCGTGGGCCGCACGTAGTGCCAGTATGGGCACTTGGTCAGGCTGCCGCCCGCGATCTCCGCCGATAGGGTGGAGGCCTGCACACCGGAGACCGTAATGCTCACCGCCGGTTCGTCTCCTACAAACAGGCCCTCCGGATAGGCAATGTCTCCAAACGCCTGTTCGCTTTCGTAAACGCTGCCCCAGGGCGTATTTACCACAACGTTGTGGTGGAATACGGCCCAGCAGACGGAGACCCCGTCCGAGCGCTTTTCCCAGAACCAGTCCCCGGTCTTTCCGAACTCCGATTTTCCTTCATCATACAACGCTTTTCCGGATTCCACGCCCTTCTGGAGCTGCCCCAGCGTGAAATCCAGCTGCTCTTGCAGGTTCCGGACGTAGGCGCACAGCTCCTTCACGCTCCCGGGCAGGTTGTTCTGCTTGTACCCCGGCGGGGTCAGGGGGATAATTGCTTTCATAGCGTCCCCTCCTTAGTACTCGCTGCCCAGACTGAACTCCCGGACCAAGCTCCGGACGATGCACCCACCCGTACCGGACAGCCGGATCCGGAAGTTGTCGCACCGCTGGGGCAGGATGGGGACCACCATGGTCCGGGCCCGCTGATTGTGGGTCCGGAACACCTGGCGGAAGGGGCCGCCGTCGGTGCTGATCTCCACCTTGAGGAAAGCCCCGGCGGATAGGTCCGCCCGGAGGTATAGCTTGGAGTAGCCCTTCCTGCCGTGGCTGGTCTCGTCCATCCGGCACAGTGTGGCGCTCCAGGGGATAGGCCCCTCCTGGCTGCCGTCCTGCCCCGTGGCGACGATCCCGCCCCCTGCGGTAAGAAATCTGAGTTCCCCGTCAACCCGTGTGAACTCCGCGGCATGGGTCCCGTCCTCCCGGAGCCAGAGGCCCCGCATGGGGTCAAAGGTGTATAGGCCCCAGGCCCCCGCCTCGTCCTGCATGGAGATGTAATACCGCTCCCCGTCGGTGCCCGCCCGGCCGGAGTGGAACCGCCGCAGGCCGAACTTCTCCGAGATCAGTTCCGGGGTCCCGCCGGTGAAGGCGTAGATCCCGTTCTTCCCCTGGTAGTACAGCACTTCACCGATGTTCGTAAGGCTTTTCTCGCACCCCTTCTGCACCCCCGGGATCTGGTAGGTGTAGACTTCATACTGGGCGGGGTAACTTCCCAGCACCTTGTGGAGCCTGTCTTCCTTCCAGAAGAGCACTGAACCGGAATAGGGGCAGCAGGCCGTGAACGCTCCGTCGGTGCCAACTGCCACAGCGTATCCGTCCGTGGACACGCCCTTGTACGCAAAGAAATGCTCCGGGTCGCCCAGAGCGGAGGCGTAGATGGTGTTCCCCTCCGCCCCCCAGATCCGGTTATCACTTTCGCACACGCAGGCAAAATTGGGGTACTGCCAGCCAATGGTCACTTCTCCGTCCTGCGCTCCCTGATGCTCGAAGTCTGCCCCTTCCACGGTCATGGTGAATTGATCTATGGCTGTGATCTTTCGGGTTCCGCTGTTCCCGGAACCCGCGATGTAGACGGAATCCCCTACGCTGAAGTATTTGTCCCAGGTTTCATAACTGTACCAGAACGCCTGGTGCATCGTGTAGCTCACCTCATAAAGCCCACCATCCAACTGCCGTACACTGTCGATCTCCCGGTACTGTCCGCCATCTGCAAACAGGGACCCTTCCTCGCATTGGTAGTCTGTTCGGTCCCCGGCTTTCAGCCCGGAAAAAGTGGTCTGGCTGGCGCCGGATTTCGTAATAAGGCCGCTTTCCTCGTTCACACCGATGGTCGAATATATCGTTATAGCCGTGTTACCTGGTTCTGTCAGCTTTCCGGTCTCAACCACCCGGTCCACGCCAATGCCCCAGGATGGGTTCTCGTCGGAGGTAACGCCGGATAGCATAGTGATCTTTGCTCCGGAGAACTGGATACCATATCTTGGGAACCTAAGCTTCCCAAGATCCCGAAAGGAAGCAGAATCCTCCGCCCGTTCATAGTAAACAGCGTCCGGATAGATTACGATTTTCGTGCCAATGGAGGCAATCTGCTTGTCCCCCGGGGTGACCGTTCCGACAATGCGTCCGTCGTAATAAACCGTGATCCCGTCAATGACCAGCAGTTTCCCCTGGGCGTCGCAGAATAGATTTGTCCCGTTTGCATAGTGCCCCTCCGTGGCCCGCCCAGCCCGCTGGGACAGGCATGGGAACCGGGCCGTGGACAGGTTCTCCGTCTCCGAAAACTCCCCGTCCACGGCCCCTTCTCCGTAGTTCAGGCCCCGGAAGGCAATGATCTGCTGCTGACGCTTCTGCGTGTTGGTCTGCATATAGGGTAAGCGCATATCGGTCCCTCCTTACCAAAGATTGGTGACGGCTCCGGCCCCCAGGGGCATATGCCGCCGGTGATAGTTCTTCTGCCACTCGTCCAGGGCCGTGTTATAGGCCAGGACGGAATTGTTGTAGTTGTCGCTCTCCCGGTTCAGGAAATCCACCTGGGCCATGATGTACAGGTCGTACAGCCTGTCATAGGGAGCCGGGACCAGCAGGTCCTTGTCCCCGTCCTCCGGCCATTCCTTGGCGATCTGCGGCATGTCGGACCAGCCGCAGCTGTCGCAGGCGCTGGAATCCATCCGCCGGTCATAGGTGACGGTCCCGCCGCAGACGGGGCACAGCGCCGCCGGGCCCTTCGGCTCCCTCCCCTCGGTGAGGCGGTGCCGCAGCACCGTCTCCCGGAAAAGCTGCCCGTCCAGGTCGATGAGCCACCGGGCCTTGGTCTCGTCGTCCACGGCGTCCGGCCGCATCTGGTTCACCCGTTCGATTACTTCATTGATCGTTGCCATGATTTTCTCCCTTCCATTATCCGTTTCCCAGTGCCGCCCTTACCCGCTCCCGGTACTTTTCCGGCACCTGCTCAATGGTGATCCTGCCGATCCGTACCTGCATGGCCAAAAATGCGATCATAAGCTCACCCCCAGCATCTCCAGCATAGCGGATTCCAGGGCCGCCATGCGCTCCCGCAGCGTTGGTGCATCCTCCGGCTGCTCATCCGGTGTTGGCGCATATCCATCCTCGTCAAGCTTAGGTGTTACCTTCCAACCGGCGTAAAAGATTCCGTTTTCTATCCTGTAATCCGGGTATAGGTCGCTTTTTTCCGGGTCATATGTTGGTTTATCCTTATAGATATATTTCATGCCCCTATCCCTCCTGCGCTGTCCACTTTACAGTGCCATCGTCTCCAACCGTGCATCCAAGTCGCAGCAATGCCGCCAGGCGCTCGGTGTCTGTCCACGCGGCGCCCTTACCATCACACATAGCGTGTTTCACCGCTTTGTCGTAGTTTTCAAATTTTATTGCATAGCTCCCATATCTATTAGCCATAAAGTATTCGGAGGCGTTCATGATGCAAATTTGTCCTTTTCTATCCAGCTCCAGCCCAGATGTTACATCGCCGGATACATATGCAACACCAAAAACTCCTTTGCTCATTAGTGGTATTTTTGCCACGCCCCCCTGCACGATGCTACTGCCGTTGAGTTGCACATCCTCTACACCCCCACCAGGCAGATCCACCGGCTCCCACCGGGTGGGCTTGCCGCTCGCGTCCACCTCCGTGATCTTGGCGATCTGGCCCACCGTGGCGCCGGTGAGGTTCAGCCCCTCGCTCGGGTCCCCTTTGGGCCCAGGATCTCCCTGTGGCCCCTGTGGGCCCGCTGCCCCAGTGTCGCCTTTGTCTCCCTTGGGGCCGGTGTCCCCCTGCTTTGCGATCAGCAGCCAGTAGGTCCCCTGGGTTCCGTCTCCCACGTCCTCCGCCGGGTCCTTCCCGGTGCACTTTGCCGTGCAAACGTAGGAGCTTCCCTGCCGGTACACCTTCTGCATGGGCTCATAGGCCGTCTCGCCGGACCACGCCTCCCAGACGTTGAGATTTTTGACCTGCTCCGTCACCTGGGGCATGATCCCCTCGATCTGGGTCTGCAGCTGCTCCACCTGGGTGGGCGTCGGCTCCGCCGTATTGCCGGGGGTCATGCCGTAGCTGTCGTTGGGCAGCACCGTCATGTGGTCCGTCACGGTCAGCGCCACGGCCCCGTCTCTGGTCCCCTGGATGGTAAAGCAGCAGCTCCCCGCCGCCGTCAGGGGCTCTCCCGGGATCTCGGTGTCATAGTCCCCCGTGCCCACCGTCGCCGTCAGGGGCTTCTCCACCGGGTTCAGGCCGTTGGCGTCCAGCCAAATGATCTTCTTTGCCAGGCCAGCCCAGTCCTCGCCGAAGGTCAGGCGCAGGGTCGTGACGTTAACCTCGCCCTGCACACCGGCGGTCCGGTTGTCCTTCTTCACCGTGCAGCCGGATACCTGCACACGGATAATTCTCTCCATTTTCGCTCCTTTCCGAAAAAAGCGCAGCGGGGCAGGAGATTCCTCCGTACCTCGCTGCGCCGTGTCGCACCATGCCTTTTGTCTCGCGGATATTTTTTTACAGCAGTTTCCGGGCCCTGGCATCCGCCTCATAGCTGGAGCTTTCCTGCTCAATGAGGTTTGCCGTGGCGTTGTCCTGTTCCATGCTCTGTTCCAGCACGTCCGCCACATATCTGGGGACTTTTACGGTGACGCCCCTTTGGATCTGGTACGCCCGACCGTTGACCGCCACGAACACGTCATCCTTGTACTTGTCTCCGTCCTTAAACAGCCGGACGGGGACCAGGTCCTCCGGATCCTTGGTGGCGGCTCCCACCTGAGCCTTTGCTTCTGCTACGATTTTTGCCGCTTCGGCCTTGGCTTCCGCTACGATTTTCTCCTCCTGGGCCTTGGCGTTTGCCAGGATCTCCTCTGCGGTCTGCGTTTTCTGTGCCATGATGGTTCCTCCTGTTGTGATTTTGTAGGGGCGGGTTCCCCCGCCCCGGGTGAATTAGGAGTTGAAGGTGCTGGTGGTTTCGATCCGGACCATGTAGGCCTCCACAAGCCGCTCGGCAACCTTGGTGGCCTTCCATCCTGCGGTGGCCCGCTGGTTCAGGGGGTCGGCAGTGCCGGAAGAGCCCAGCTGCTTGACGATGTGCTCCAGGCCGCCGCCGGTGATCTCGGTGACACCGTAGGCGTCGGCGCCCATAATCAGGGTGGAGTACACGTCCCGGGCGGTTGCCGTGGCGGTGCCGGTGGACTTGTCCTTGCCCGCATGGGTCCAGACCTTGGCCTCGCTGGTCTCCACGAAGCGGACGCCCTCAATGCGGCCAATCTCGCCCTGGTAGATGCCGTCGGGGTCGGAGTAGGTCTTGACGTTGACCCACTTGGGATCGCTCATGAGATCGTAGCTCACGTCGGGATGGATGATACCGGCGTAGTAGCCGTTGATCTTGGGAGCGTTCATGACCTTCAGGAATCTCACGGCCCGCCGGATGGCGTCCACGGTCAGGTAGTGGTTGTCGGAAGCGGTGGCGCTGCCGCCCACCAGATCCGCCCGGGCACTGACCTGGCCCTCGGCGTACTGCACGTTGGTGCCGCCGTTGAGGACCTCACGGGTGATGGTGTCCAGGGTCCGGCCCGCCTGGCTTCCCAGCAGCTTCGTGGCCTGGACCAGGTTGTTGTCGATGGCGGTCAGCAGCAGCAGGTCGGACAGCTCGATAAAGCCGCCGTACTGGGCCACGGTTGCGGTGATGACGCCCATGTTCAGCTTCTGGCCCGTGGGGGTGACACCTTCGGTCAGGGGGGTCAGAGCCTTGGGCAGGGGGTCGTACTTCCGAAACTCGATGGTCTTGCCGCCATTCTTGGGAATGGGGTGCTTCTGGCCAAACTGGTCATGGACCAGCTCGGGCTCCGCCATATCGATGAGATAGTCGGAGTAGTAGGTTTTCATTTCCCCCGACAGGTCGTTCTTGCCGGAAACGTCGGCGGAGGTAGTCTTGTTGATCACTGCATCAAAAAGATTCAGCGTGATCGGCAGATAAGTAATGGTTTTCATGGTGTTTTCTCCCTTCTGGGAGGATCAGAACTCGATGATCTCTCCCCGTGCTGCTCTTCGGGCGATCTCCGCACGCTCCGCTTTGGTGAGCCGGGAGACATCGTCCTTTACGACGAACGCACTCTGGGCGGCGGTCCCGTTTTCCTGGGGCCTTGCGCCTTTTGCCCGGATGGAGGAAACGATCTGCTTTTCCGTGGCCTGGGCCTGGGTCGCAGCCACACCGGCCTTGATGTCGTCCAGGTGGCACACCTCATAGGCATGCTGCATGGGCACTCCGGCCCGGAGCATGGCCATGAACTGGGTGTTGCCCACCTCGGCGTTGAGGTCAAAGCTGGGGTAAGATGCTTTTACCGCATCGGCCTGCCGGTACCAGGCCTCCAGCTGCTGCTCGGCCCGCTGGTCGCTCTGGGCCTTCTGGGTCTGCCGCTGCAGGGCCTCATAGTTGCGCTGGAGCTGCTGGAACTGCTTGTACTGCTCTACGGACATTCCCGCCTCTTCGGCGGCCTCGGACCAATAGGCGTTGTCGTTTTCGATGGCCTGGGTCAGCTTGCCCATGTCCCCGTCTGCGATCTTGTACCGCTGTAGCAGCATGTCAATGATTGGCTGCTGCTTGCCCACGGTATCCTCCAGGCCCTTGGTCTGGCGGAATCGCCGGTCGATGATCCGCTGGGTCTCCTCGGTGTAAATGTCCTTGTACTGGCCGTTTACCAGCTCCCGGAAAGCGTTTCGTTTGGCTTCCAGGGTGTCGGACGTGGTGCTCACGCCCGCTTTGTCGTTCCCGGCGTCGGAACCAGTTTGGGCAGCGTCCCCGGCCTCCGCCGCAGGCTGCTTGCCGAATTTCACGTTGGAAAATGCGCCCGATCTGCCCCGCCGGGTGGAAACGGGGCTCTGCTGTGCATCACCCTGGGCAGCTCCCTCGCCGGAGGCCGCCGCCCCCGCACCGTCCCCCGCTCCTGCGGCTCCGCCGTCGAACAGGGAAAGAACTGCCTTCAAAAACTGGATTTTCATGGATTTTGCCTCCTTTTCGTCGCAGATGTAACGCCTCTGTGGGTCGGCCCCTATCTCACCTTTAGGGCAGCGGACCGAAAATCCGGCCAGCCGCCCCGGAGGTGAAACAGGAGGACACCCATAGCATAGCAAAAGGGGCGGATTTCTCCGCCCCCCTGGTAAATCGTATTTACATCTCCCACAGGATTTTCGCCGTCACCCGCTCCGGCTCCGCCTGGGCGATCTGCCCCAGGCCGATGGCCGCCATGGAAAACGCCCCGCCCAGGGCCTCCCCGCCTCTGGCATGAATCACGGCGTCTCCCGGCTCCATGCGGCAGGTGATGACCTCTGCCGTCTTGTCGTTGGCGAGGTACCCCGCCAGGCCGTACAGGATGCCGGAGACGGCGGCGCAGGCCTTTTCGCTGCCCGTGGCGTGGCCCTTGGCAGAGATCAGATACCGGTCTCCGTCCCGCTCACAGTAGATCCTGGTCATGTGGCACTCCCTGCCTCCATGTCCGGGCTGCTCCGCTTGGCAAGCCGGGAGCCGTAGTCCGTCATGGGGGTCTGGGCCTCCATAATGCCGCTTGCAAGGCTGCTTCCCGCCCCGGTGCTGCCCGTGGCCGCCGTCCGGGCCCCGGAGGCTGTCCGGGAACTTCCGCCGATCTGGGCGGCGCGGAGACGCGCTTCATCGAGCCCGCTGTGCTGACCGGCGTCCCGATAGACTCCCCCGCCATGCAGCAGGAGATCTTCGGCCCGGTGCTGCCCGTGCTGACCGTCTTGGTGCCGGAGGATGCCCGGGAGCTTCCGCCGCTCTGGGCCGCTCCTACGTCCCCTGCGCCCATGTCCTGGCCAGTCAGGTTTTGGAGGAGAGCCGCCATCTGGTCCAGCTGCTGGGAGAGCTGCTGGCAGACATTTAAGAGCGTCTGTCCGTTCTGCACCTGCTCCTTGACCTTGTCAATGCCCTCAAACTCCATCATTTCCAGCGCCCCCAGGGCCTCCTGGGCCCGCTCCGGATTAAAAAATCCCAGGCCGTACAGCTCCTTGGCCCGCTCGTTCTGCTCCATGCGGCTAAAGGGGTTTTTCTTCTGGGCCTTGATTTTGAGATCGAATATGGGCTTGCGGTACAGGGTCTGACCGTCCGCAGCCTGGCCCACCACCTGGTCCCGGAGGCCCTGGTTGGAAACGTCGATAAAGTCATAGGTCCCCGGCATGGTCCCCGAGATCCGGAAGCTCCGGATCTCGTCGTAAAACTGCCGGATCAGCTCAATGCACATGGAGTTGATCTTGACGTGGGTGCGGTAGCTGGCGGCGATCATGTCCCGGCTGGCCTTGTTGCCCGCCTCCTGGAGGGCCGCAATGGCCGCCGCTGCGGTCACGCCGGACCCGGCAGAGCCGGAGTTAATGTCCCGGTTGGCAGCCGTGTCCTTCATCTCCTCGATTTTCATTTGGGCCACATTGACGTAGATGCTGTCCAGAGGCCGGGTCACGATCTCCTGGATCCGGCTGTCGTCCAGGGCCCCCTGCACATGGACCAGGGGCTTGGACCAGTCCAAAAACTCCTCCTCATTGATCCCCGTGCTGTCCGACACAAAAAACCGCTTTTTTGTGGTCATCATGGAGTTTTCCAGGATATTGGCGGACAGTTTGTCAATGTAGAGCTGGGGGTCCTTGCAGATGGCGACGTAGCCAAAGCCCACCGGCGTCCCCTTTTCCGGGAACATGACGTCCAGCACCACGGGGTACTGCCCGTGATCGTACCAGCCCCGCTCCTGATACTCCGGCTCGTTTTCGCTGGCAAACAGCAGGGTATCTCCCACAAACTTGGCGTAGTGCAGCACCGTCCTGCCGGAGGCCGCCTTGATCTTGTAGTACCAGTCCACCACCACGCTCTTGCCGCTGGTGTCCACGGTATCGTCGTAGATGTACTGCTTCACATCCACAGCCCCGCCCTTCAGGTGGCCCTTGTACTGGGGGTACTGCTGCTCCAGCAGATCCTCGTCCACCAAGTCCACGATAAAGAGGTTCCGGCTGCTCTGTATGTCCGTGATCCCCGGCTCCCAGAAGAGCTTGAGGAGGTCAATCTCCCGAATGTCCACGTCCCCCAGGCCGTTTTCCTTGGCAGGGTTCCAGAAAATACCATATGCCGCCGTGCCGTGCTTCAGCTTTTCCCACCAGTTGTCCGAGTAGGTTTGCTCATAGTCGTTGTATTCCAGGATCACCGGCAGCACGGAGGACAGGGTCTTGGCGCTTTCCTCGTCGCTTCTCTCCCGGGGCAGCACCACAGGCTCCGGGTAGTTGTCCATGGCGTCGGCGTGTTTGTTGAGGATGGCGTTAAACAGCCATGCGGAGCTGGGTTCCGCCGTAACCGCCTCCGGGCTGGCCTTTTTGCCCTGGCGGATAGCCTCCCAGTGCCGCAGCTCCCACCACAGCTCATCCTGCACCACCCGGTTTTCCAGATTAGCCTTGCCCTGCTTGTACTTGGCGAGGGTAGAGATTGCCTTCGCGATCTCCTCCCGCCCGATGCGCTGGGCCTTCTGGCCCACCCCGGCCAGCATCATGGCCTGGGCCTTGGGTTCCGGGATCTCCTCCCGCTCCTGGGCTCCGGGCAGTCCAAAGCTCCGGCCCATGCCGGGGACGGCTCCCATGCTCCCGGCCTCCACACCCTGGGGCGCAGCCATTCCCAGGTCCGCCCCGGCCAGCTCTTCCGGGAGCTGGTCCTCCTGCCGTCTCTTGCCAAAAATTGCCATTGCTTAGTACCTCCTGATTTAGTATCGCCTGTAAAAATCGTATCTGTCGTATCCCCGGGACTCCTGCCCCAGATCCAGGGGATCGTAGGGCCTGGGCTCTTCCGCCACCCGCCGGGGCGGCGCTATGGGATTGCACATACACACATACCGCAGCTCATCATAGATGTGATCCTCGCCGTCGGTGTCAATGTCCTCCACGTCCGCCTCGTCATAGACCAGGTTGGGCACCGTCCGGATAAAGTGCTTGCAGGTGCTAAAAACGTAGAGCATGGGCACCCCGGCCTCGTCAAAGGCCAGCCGGTGGTGCACCTGCATCTTGCCGTCGATGCGGGCGTGATCCCCCTTGGTGAAATACACCCGCTCCCGCTCCATCAGCGCCCCGATACTCTCCGTGCCGTCGCTGCCCCAGATAGCGGGATCTCCCACCCGGTGGATGGCCCTGCCCTTGAGGTTGGGGTCCTCCGCCTCGATCCTCCGGATCTCCCGGGCCACCGCCCCCGGCTCCATCTTGAGGCCGGTGTTGGGTGTGCCGGTGCAGCCGTAGTATTCCCGGATCCGGTACATGCGCCGCTCTCGGTCCACGGCGTACCAGCCCACCGAAAAGGGCCGGGAATAGCCCCAGTCCAGCCCGCACCAGATGGCCCAGTCATCCGGCACCCGGAAGGGGGCGATCACGTGGGTATGGAGCCGATCCCGGTAATGATCCGGATCGTTGCGCCACTCCGTAAATACCTGGCCCGTAAAGCTGTCCCAGTCGCCGTACAGCAGCGCCCGCTTGTCTGCCTCCGGCATCGACGCGAGCTTTGTAAGGTAGCTTTCATCGTTGGCAAGCAGGATCTTGTTGTCAAATACGGTCGATGGCACGAAGATGCGGCTCTTCCATCGCATTTCCTCGTGTCCATCAGGAAATCGGATCTTAAATTGCTCCCAGATCGTTTGCATCGGCGCGCCCGCCGTAATAAAGCGTTCCTTGACCCACCCATGTCCCACGCCGCCGGGGTTCGCCTGCGCCCGCTGATAGCAGCGCGTCCCCG
>OQVS01000336.1_pt1 | contig 31578 bp, 29 predicted proteins | sample 1691601 | NCBI WGS metagenome assembly OQVS01 (sample SAMN03418268, study PRJEB22391) | human gut metagenome | biome: human-gut; feature: organic feature; material: feces | host: Homo sapiens | place: Tanzania | collected 2013-01 | reverse complement strand
TATATGACTTGCCATTTCTGTGGAAGACGAAATCGGACAGGTCAGGAAGATATATATCCCTTCGGCAGAGTTCCAGTTCCCGGAAGGCGCGAAGATTTATATCTCTTATTACAAGAGCACGTGGAATACTTCAGATGATTTCCTCTTTTTCAATAACGGAAGCACTTACTTCAGAGTCGGAACATCTGCAACTGATTTTGTGAAATCTGGTTCACCAGTCAAGTGGTCGTGTGTTAAAACTTATCCTAAATCAAATTATAACAGTACATTCAGAGTGTTGCCTAGTGGAGATGCTTCCATATATGCGTTGTCTCCAACGAGCTATCCAAATGATTATGGTGACGACGACTATACATTGGTAGCCAAAGATGCTTACGGAACCGAGGTCAGCGCGAGATTCAAAGTGAAGAAGTTTGTGAATTTCAACGATGGCATTTGGTTCAGATTAAGCTATTATGTTCGTGGTTCTAATGGTGATACTGTCCCGAAGGGGTGGAACTATAAATTCGAATCCGGAAAAGATACATATGTGACGCTTCCAAAAGGTGCATATAATTATGTAAAGATGAATTGTTGCCCTTACGAGTATGGTAATAGTGTATTTGTCGATCGCATTGAAGTTTTGGATTTTGAGAAGAGTCCGTATCGTTTTCGCACTGTAAAAACTACACGCGGTGTGGAGGCTACCCTGAAGAGTGAAGAGTATGCGTGCATTACTTTCTATGATGATTACGGAAACAAGAAGGCTTTTTACATTAAAAATAAATAACATTTAATCAATAATATTATGGAAGAACTTTTGAAACAAATCAAGAAAGCGGCGGAGTCGATGCTTCGCGACGCTACAGCACAGGAGAAGAAGGGAAACAAGGCGGCAGGATTGCGCGCCCGCAAAGCCTCCCTCGCATTGGAACCGATGCTCAAGGAATTCAGGAAAATATCCATCGCCAAGATGAAAGGCCTGGCAGGGCTCGTACTTCTGGTATCATTGGCAGGAACCGCATGCGTGTCATGTGAGCACGTGGATCCGACCGACCTTACGGAAGAGAACCTGCCGGTGAAGAGCATCGTTTGCGGCCACGTGAGATATGCGCCTGACGGATCTGCGGTGACACTTGCGGAAGTGGGGCTGGACGTGAACATCTTCTATGGCCAGAAAGACGACAATGGAAATGTGGATTACGCTCTCAAGACCGTCAAGACGCGTCAAGGCGGATATTTCGAGACTACGCTCGGTTGCCCGGTAGGTCAGACCTTGGAGGTCAAGGTCGAGTGCTGCGGACAGTCCAAGAACAATGCTAAAGATGACAAGGGCACGACGTCCAGCGTGCAGGCATACTTCCATGCCGAGGTGGCCAAGACTCTTACTTGCGGTACGGCTGCCTACTTCAAGATGGATATGAAGCCGGTTGCCAACAACGGAAGTGCAGGCCTCGTACAGCCGAAATGAGCCGCATCACCCTGCCTGAAAGGCTAGGAAGTGAAGAATTATCAACTAACAATTAAAAGACTTTATAATGAAAAAATTCCTGATATTGAGTCTTGCAGCATTGACCTTGGCATCCGTGGACGCTATGGCGCAGGGGGAGAGCAATGTCCCTGAAGGTAAGCGTATCACGTGCTACCATGTGTATTCTGACAAGGCGCCTCATTTCTCACCGAAACGCGGCGATTGGTCCATCGGTGTCACTTTCAACCCTGCGACCCTTTCGTATCGTCTGAAAATGCAGCCGGACAATGGTGATTTCGCCGGTGATTTCATCGAGGGGATGGCCACGTCCAGCAAACAGATGTTCATCCTTTCGCAGGATCCTCTGGCATCGTTCCGCGTAAGATATTACCTGAGCGACAATTGGGCATTGCGTGCTACTCTCGGTTTGAACGGCAGCCATATCAATTATCGTGAATATGTGGACGACGACCTCGCCAAGGCTGTCAATCCTGATTCCAAGAACCAGGTTGCGGATGCGGTGCTGTCCAATCTCAACAGCGGTAGCCTCGCGATCGGCATGCAGTATCTGGCCGGGAAAGGCCCTCTCCGCTTCACTGCCGGATTCGGTCTCACCTACGCCATTGCAGGCGGTAGCCTGAATTTCAAGTACGGCAACGCCATGACGCCGGAGAACCGCGTGCCGTCGTCAATGCCTATGACCCGCCCTGCTCCTGCCGGCTCCAAGAACCCTACCCTCAATGACTTCAAGTCCCAGCTCGGCATCGCATACGCCCGTCCGACAAGACGTTACAATGTAGGTTACATCCACGGTATCGGTATCAATGCCGATATGGGTGTGGAGTGGTTCATGACCGGCCGCATTTCTCTTGCAGGTGCCATGACATTCACTCCTGTAATGTTCCTGTTCCAGCCTCAGACTTGGACCAAGTTCGAAGGCTTCTCTACCAAGACAGGAAATGTCGAGCAGTACAATGACCGGATCAGTCCGGGTAGCTTTGCCGTCCTCTACGGAACTGAAAACATTGGCTTCAATGTTTCCCTGAACTACTATTTTTAAGGCTTACTAACATTTCTTGATTATGAGAAATTTGAAATTAATGAAACCTGTCGCCCTGTTGGTCACTCTTCTGGCTCTGACGACACCAGTTAATGGTCAGAATTTCTTGAAGAAGCTGAAGGATGCGGCGAATAATGCTTCAGACAAAATGAATACCGCAGTCGAAAAAACCGGCAACGCTTCTGCAAATGTGGCTGTGCCGACGGCATCCGGGCCGACTTACTATGTGTCTCGCAGCGGATCCAACAAGAACGACGGACTCAGTCCTTCAACAGCAGTCAAGAACATCCAGAAGGCCATTGACCTGGCTTCTGACGGTTCGGAAATCCGTGTTGCCGAAGGTAATTATTTCGGACTCCTGAACAAGGGCAACATCATCATTGACAAGCCTCTCGTGATTATGGGCGGCTACAATGCTGATTTCACCGAGCGTGATGTGCTCAAATATCTCACCACCATTGCTCCGGATGACAATTCCAACGGCTCTTCACAGGGACGTGGAACCATCCAGATCCGCAGCATTGAAAAACCTTCTTCATCTCTCGTCATCGACGGCCTGATTTTCAACAAGGGCAATGCCATCGGCTACAACCTCCGTGGAGAGGGCCAGCCGGAGGGAGTGGAAACTCCTTTCATGATGCGTGAGGGCTCCAAGGGCCAGGGCGGTCCGAACCTTGAAAACAAGGAGGTGTATACCCAGGAGACCTACTTCATCTATTTCGACGGCGTGGCAGGCAAGGTGAACAATCTCAATGTCTTCATCCGCAACTGTACTTTCGTGAACGGTCCGAACACCACCATCTGCGGTCTTCTGAAAGGCTCATTGACAGTGGACAACTGCGCGTTCATCAACAACCGCGTCACCACCATGGATGTCCGCGGACCTGACCCGAATGCCATCACCAAGGTGAATTTCCTGAACAATACCGTTCTTTTCGTATGGTCTTACACCAAGGACCTCCAGTCCCAGGGCTTCGGTTTCAGATTCCAGCCTGGTACCAGCTGTACGCTTGAGAACAACATCATCGGCCTGACCATTTTCGCAGGTCTTGACAGGACTCACATTGACAGCGACGCGAACCGCGAGGCCAAACGTCACGATGCGGTGAAGAACAACATCTTCTTCCTGAACCGTATCACCGACCTGACCATCCCTGGAGGCGGCATGCTCACCAGAGTCAAGGTGGAGGATTTCGATGATGTGGAGGCTATAGCAGAGTGCAGCGGCAACAAGTCGCTCACCGATCCTGCCCTCTTCAAGGGCAAGATTGACGAGCCTTATCTGAACGGCTTCCTGAGCGTTTCCTACAAGGAGACCACGTCGTACAACCCTAATTCCGCGGCCAATACCTTCCGTTCGGCAATGGGTATGAACATGACCGGTACAATGTCTTCTTCAGTGTCCATGTACTTCAACCGTTATCCATGGCAGAAGGCTCTCGACGTGTTCGGTGCAGTTCCGGGATGCGGTGCGCAGATTCCTAGATAAATTGAATTTGTCATATTTTGTAGTGAAAAAGAAAAAGCCTTCGGAGAACCGAAGGCTAAATCTTTTTTAGAGTGCATGTGGCCGCAACTGGGCGATCCAAATACACTTTGATGCTGCAAATATACTTCAATTTTTATTCCATTCAAAACGAATCGGTACTTTTTTGTCTTGGCTTATTCTTTATATTGTGGTCGGAACGATGATACCCGTTTCTTTTTCAATCATCGAGCGTATGTCAGTGTCAGGGACTTTGGAATAAAGTCTGGCAGTTGCCCTAAACAATTCATCCCACATATCATTTGCACGATTCACCGAAATCTGTCGTATCATATGGTTTATAACACGCAATGCACCATTGAGAGACTGATTGGTTCCTGGTTTTAATGACGGGCATGCGATACCTGTACTTATACCAAAAGAAAGTCTTAATCCAAACATGACATTTCCATGGGCGCAAGCATTTCTAACCTCTCTTATCGCAGACAGATATGTTTTAAAGGCAGCAGTTGAATGCTCACCATATGTTGCAGATATCAATCTCTTGTCTTTATCAAGGATGAGATTGTCATATAGGGTCTCAAGATTGCCCATAGTCATAAACTCCATAGTTTTCCAAGCAGGAGCATATTGTCCGAAGTACTTATTATGATGTCTTGAAATTGTCGGTTTGTTTCTCAAATGGCAGTATACCTCACGGTAGAAATCTTTGACAAAGTCGTTGTTTACTACTGTTTTATCAACAAACCAGGTTGGGTTGGACAAATACTTTAGCGACAGCTTATATATCATTGTTGTTCTGATAGATACCTCAATTCTCGAAAGATATTTGTTGAGGATGGTCCTAAGGTCAAAATCATAATAATAAAGTGCGACAATCTTCTCGATTGTAGTATCAGGCTTTACCTCGTGACGTCTTCTGCTATTCAGAAAAGGATATGTACGTTCAAAAGGAAATGCGTAGAAACCAAGACGGTAATATCCTATGTCGGACAAATACTCTTTTGCCTTCTCTTCATCCTTAATAATAACATTCCTGCTACGAAGAATGTCAATCTGCTCATCCAGCGATTTCGCCTGTTTTGTGTATGGTATTTTAGTCCTGGCCATTTGAATCAAATTTCTGTAAAGTTAGTGATTTCCGGCAGTCTGAACAAGGCTGCCGGTTTTCTGTAGGGCGAACGAGGTGGTTTAAGGATTATTAAGTTCGGAAAAGTCCGGGAAATGAGTTATCTTTGCTTGGATAATAAAAGGCATCTGGATGGCGATTCTGGAAAAACTTGTAGTTCAAGACTATAGAAACATTGCATTGGCGGAACTTGAGTTCTCTGCCAATATCAATTGCATATCCGGCGGTAACGGTGAGGGGAAGACCAATCTCCTGGATGCCATCTGGTATATGTCCATGACCAAGAGCGCATTCCGTGCTTCTGACCGGGATAATTTCCGCTATGGCGCGGACGGGTTTTCCCTGTCCGGAACGTATCTTATGCAGAACGCCCTCAGGTCCAGGTTCTCCATCAAGGTCACTTCGAAAGGGGAGAAGAAACTGCGTCGTGACGAGAAGCCGTACCAGCGCATTTCCGAACATATCGGGGAACTGCCCGTGGTTATGGTCTCGCCGGACGACGTGTCCCTCGTGAGTGATTCCGGGGAGGACAGGAGGCGTTTCATGAACATGGTGCTTTCGCAGATGGATAAGGAGTATCTGTCTGATGTCCAGCAATATAACCGGCTGCTCAGCCAGCGGAACACGGTGCTGAAAACCGACAGGCCTGACATTTCATTGCTGGAGATATTGGACGAGAGGATGTCTTCGTTCGCAATGCGTATTTACGAAAGGCGCAAGCGCTTCACCGAGGACCTTTCTCCCGTGGTCGGGAAATATTATCAGGCATTGTCCGGAGGAAAGGAAGCCGTGGACATTGCATTCAAGTCGGACATTGACAAGGGAACATTGGCAGAAATCCTGGCGACGGCCAGGAACAAGGACATTGCCATCGGCTATACCTCGGTCGGGCCGCAGCGGGATGATCTGGTGTTCAGCATGGACGGGCATCCGATCCGGCGTTGCGGGTCGCAGGGGCAGCAGAAGTCTTTTCTGGTTTCGCTGAAATTCGCGCAGTATGAGCTGATGAAGGAGAGTTTCGGGGTGCCGCCGATGTTGCTGCTGGACGATGTGTTCGACAAATTGGACATGGACAGGACGGGAAATCTGCTTGCCATGGTGGCGGGCAATGATTTCGGCCAGATATTCATCACGGACAGCAACAAGGTGAGGCTTTCGGGTATCGTGGATAGGATTACCCAGGACAGGGCGTATTTCGAGACCTCGTCCGGCAATTTCACAAGGGAGGAAATCTGATGAGGTACAAGGGAAAGAGCGTGTCGATGGAGCGCAAGGAACCGTCTTCGATGGAAGAGCTTATGCCTCAGCTGCTTAAGGTGATGAGGCTGTCTTCCGGGATGAATGACAGTATTATAATGTCGGCTTGGGACAAGGTTACCGGGGCGGCGCCATATACATTGTCCAAATATGTGAAAAACGGCGTGCTGTATTGCACGATATCGTCTTCGGTGGTACGTAACCAGTTGTTTTTCAACAAGGACGCCATCGTGGAGGCCATAAACAGGGAGGTCCTGGCAGATTCGCTGTATCTTGCCACGGCTGGCAGGAAACCTGTCAAAACATTGATTCTTAAATAGTTCTAACGGGAAAATGGAGAAGAAAATCAAGATTGTCGCGGATAGCGCGGTTCCATTTCTGGAAGGAGTTTTCGAGCCTTATGCAGAGGTAAAATATATGGGAGGCAGCGACATCGGCCCGGATGATGTCCGTGATGCTGATGCGTTGATTATCAGGACCAGGACGAAATGCGACGCTGCGTTGCTGGATGGTTCGCGGGTGAAGTTCATCGCTACGGCGACTATCGGGACGGACCACATAGATTTTCCGTATTGTGATTCACATGGCATTACCGTCAGAAATGCTCCGGGGTGCAATGCCGGCGGAGTCATGGAGTATGTCTTTTCGGCGCTCTACGGTCTGGCGTCCAGGAAGGCCATCAGTCTGGAAGGCGATACCATCGGCATCATCGGTGTCGGCCATGTGGGCAGTCTTATCGAAAGGATGGGCTTGTCGCTCGGCTTCAAGATTCTGAAATGCGACCCGCCGCGTGCCGAGGCTGAAGGGCCTTTCGGATTCTGTGACCTGGATTACCTGCTCCAGAATTCGCAGATAGTGACGATGCATACGCCTCTGAATGAGACTACCAGGGGAATGGCTGACCGCCATTTCTTTTCAATGATGCGCCCCGGGGCGTTCTTCATCAATGCTTCCAGGGGGGAGGTCGTTTGTGATGATGCCCTGAAGGAAGCCATCCCGAAGCTCGGACCGGTAATCATTGACACTTGGAATCATGAGCCCGACATTGACCTCGAACTGATGGATGAGGTTGCGATAGCGACGCCGCACATTGCGGGTTATTCGTATCAGGGCAAGCAGAACGGTACGGCTGCGGCTGTGCGGGCGGTAGCTCATTATTTCGGCATCCAGTCGCTTTATGAGTTCTTCCCGAAGACGGACCTGCCGGAGAACGAGGCTGTCAAGCTGGACCTCAAAGGGCTGAACCAGGGGGAGATAGCGGCAGTCCTGCAATACAATTATCCTATATTCACGGATGATTTCATGCTCCGTGTGGCACCGGAAGATTTCGACAAGCTGCGTGCCGAGTACAAGTACCGTAGGGAAGTTTATATTGATTAAAATAACATTCTTATGTTTAGCAAGGAAGATGTAAAAAGCATTGAGGGGCGCGGCACTTCTGTGGAGAAGGTCGAGTCTCAGGTGGAACGCTTCAAGAAGGGCTTTCCATGGATGGATATCGTGGCACCGGCTACACCGGAGCGCGGTATCAAGGTTCTGGATGAAGATGGAATAAGGGAGGCAGTAGCTTATTGTGACAATGCTTCCGTGGCCGGGAAATGCAAGTTTGTGCCTGCTTCCGGTGCGGCTTCCAGAATGTTCAAGGATATTTTTGCCGGTCTGGCGTCGCTGGAGGAGGGCAATGATCCCGGTGCTGATTCTTCTGTAGGTAAACTGGCTGCGAAGATCCGTGATTTCGCCTTCTATACGGAGGAGATGTTCGGAGAACCTGCCGACTCGGCTGATTATAGAAAAGATGTGGCTGAGAAAGTGCTGACTGACAAGGGATTGGGCTATGGTTCCAAGCCTAAGGGTGTGATCCGTTTCCATAGATACCCGGACGGGGAGTGCAGGACTGCATTTGCCGAGCATCTGGTGGAGGCTCAGGATTATATGCGCAATGCCGATGGCACCGCCAATGTGATTTTCACTATTTCGCCGGAGTTCAAGCCGCTGTTCGAGGCTGCATTGGAAGAGGTGAAGGCTGCATACGAGAAGAAATACGGCGTGAAGTACAATATTTCCTTCACGTTCCAGGACAAGGCGACTGATACCGTTGCCGTGGATAAGGGGAACAAGCCTTTCCGCACGGAGAACGGCGAGCTTCTGTTCAGGCCTGCCGGCCATGGCGCATTGATTTATAATCTCAATGCCATCGGAGACGAAATCGTTTCCATCAAGAATATCGACAATGTTTCCAATGACAGATTCCTCGGAACTACGGCATTGTTCAAGAAAGCATTGATGGGCAAGTGCCTGGAACTCAGGGACAAGATATTCGGATATCTGCGGGCGTTCGATGCTGTCGGGGATTTGAAGTCGGATGCGTGCGGACGTCTTTGCGATGAGGTGGAGGCTTTCCTGGATGGCGAGTTGTGCATCCAGCTGCCGCTGACCCGCAGCGTGGAGGAGCGTGTCGCCCTGCTGCGTGCGAAGCTTGACCGCCCGATCAGGGTGTGCGGCATGGTCCGTAACCAGGGTGAGCCCGGCGGAGGTCCTTTCATCATTGCCGGCAAGGGTGGTTCTTCCAACCTTCAGATTCTGGAGAGCGTGCAGATTGACATGAATGACGGACGTTCACATGATATTCTCGCGCGTGCGACGCATTTCAATCCGGTGGACCTTGTTTGTGCCATCCGTAATTACAAGGGTGAAAAGTTCAATTTGCTTGAATACGTGGATGCCGATGCGGGATTCATCAGTTCCAAGAGTTATCAGGGCAGGGAATTGAAGGCGCTTGAGCTTCCTGGCTTGTGGAATGGTTCCATGAGCGACTGGAATACTTGTTTCGTGGAGGTTCCGCTGGAGACTTTCAATCCTGTGAAGGTGGTGCTTGACCTTCTGCGTCCGGCACACCAGCAGGCATAGTTCAGTTCTGTTTCTTCACGCAGGGGTGTCCTCCGGTGCATTTCCACTCTCCCGGAGTGCAGCCTGTATAGCTCTTGAAAAGTCTGTGGAAATTCGACTTGTCCCGGAATCCCAGAGCTTCAGCCGTTTGATTTATGTCCAGAGCATTGTCTTTTCTGATAAGCATTGCTCTGGCTTTTTTTATTTTCATTTCGCTCTTCCACATACGGAAGTCCTTCTTGGCATGCTTGATGAAATATATGTTCAATGCGTGTTTGTCTATATCGAGGACGTCTGCCAGTTCTTCCAGTCTTGGATTTTTGGAGTCGTTTTCCGGATTGTCCGTCCATTCTGTGAGTTTGCGCTCGATCAGCATCTTGGTAGTTTTGGTTTTGTGTATGCGTGGTATGAATGTTTTCTCATTGTCATCGGATTTAATCCTGGTCGTCCGCTTTCTGGAAACTTTTCTGTAAAATCCGAACAAGAACAGTTTTATGTAGCCCGGGAGATGCGCCAAGGCGAGAGCACGCTTCATGACAGTCAGTTTCGTCATAGGTGCAATTGCAATTAATAATTATGTGATACTATATTGGTTTAGTAATAAATAGGAACGCCCTCTCCTTTCTTGGTGCGAGGGCATTCCTCATATCGTAGTCTGCGGTCGGGATTACCAGCCGAGGACGTAAGCGAAGATAAGCGGTGCTACGATGGTAGCGTCTGACTCCACGATGAACTTAGGAGTCTCAGGTGCGAGCTTGCCCCATGTGATTTTCTCGTTAGGAACTGCTCCTGAGTAAGAACCGTAAGATGTGGTACTGTCTGAGATCTGGCAGAAATATGACCAGAGCGGAGTGCCGTGCCACTGGAGATCCTGCTCCATCATCGGAACTACGCAGATAGGGAAGTCACCAGCGGTACCTCCACCGATCTGGAAGAATCCTACGCCTGCGCCGACAGCATTCTTCTTGTACCAGTCGACGAGGAAGAGCATTGTCTCGATACCGTTCTTTACGAGATCCGGTGTGAAGTCGCCCTTGATGCAGTGTGCTGCGAAGATATTTCCTGTGGTGCAGTCTTCCCATGCCGGGCAGATGATAGGAATGTTCTTCTCGCAAGCTGCGAGTACCCAGCTGTCCTTAGGGTCGATCTCGTAGTACTTTTCGAGAACGCCGCTTCTGAGAATCTGGTACATATATTCGTAAGGAAGATATCTCTTGCCTTCTGCCTTTGCCTTGTTCCATACATCTACAAGTGCGCCCTCAAGACGGCGGAATGCCTCTTCTTCAGGGATGCAGGTGTCGGTAACACGGTTGTAGTGGTTGTTCAGAAGTTCCTGCTCCTGCTCTGCGGTGAGGTTTCTGTAGCCAGGCACTCTGTAATAGTGAGAGTGTGCTACAAGGTTCATGATGTCCTCTTCAAGGTTGTTTGCTGAGCAGCAAACGATAGAGAACTTGTCCTGACGGATCATTTCTGCAAGAGAAAGTCCGAGCTCGGCTGTACTCATGGCGCCGGCCATTGCCAACATCATCTTTCCGCCTTTTGCGAGAAGTTCTTCATAAGCTTTCGCAGCGTCAACAAGGCTAGCCGAGTTGAAGTGACGGTAATTGTGGGTGATGAAATTTGAAATTGGTCCTTTTTCCATTTCCAACTTTTAATTTACAGTTATTTACATCGGAGACGGCGAATTTGGATGCCGCCCTCTGAAATTTTGTGCGAAGTTAGGTTTTTTTGCGTAAATTTGCAATCTGTTTGACTTTTATTTGGAATTACGATATGTTTGAAAATCTGTCAGAAAGACTGGAAAGGTCGTTCAAGATTCTCAAGGGAGAGGGAAAAATTACGGAAATCAATGTCGCCGAGACTGTAAAGGACATTCGCAAGGCGTTGCTTGATGCCGACGTGAGCTACAAGGTGGCGAAGGAATTCTGCGACCGCGTGAAGGACAAGGCGATGGGCCAGAATGTGCTGACGGCCGTGAAACCGCAGCAGATGATGGTCAAGATTGTCCATGATGAGCTCGCCGAGTTCATGGGCAGCGGCGCCCAGGACATTAATGTGAAGGGTAATCCCGGCATTGTCCTGATTTCCGGTCTCCAGGGTTCCGGTAAGACGACTTTTACCGCGAAGCTTGCGAACCTCTGCAAGTCGAAGAAGGGCATGCAGGTGCTTCTGGCCGCGTGCGACGTCTATCGTCCGGCAGCCATCGACCAGTTGAAGGTCATGGGCGAGCAGGCCGGTGTTCCTGTTTATACTGAAGAGGGTGTCAAGGATCCTGTACAGATTGCTAAGAACGCCGTGGCGAAGGCCAAGGCTGAGGGCTTTCCTGTCGTAATCATTGATACCGCCGGCCGTCTGGCCGTGGATCAGGAGATGATGGATGAGATCGCTGCCATCAAGAAGGCGGTGAATCCTACCGAAATCCTCTTCGTGGTGGATGCGATGACCGGTCAGGATGCCGTCGAGACTGCCAAGGCGTTCAATGAGACTCTTGATTTCGATGGCGTGGTCCTGACGAAGATGGATGGTGATACCCGTGGCGGTGCTGCCCTTTCCATCAAGGCGGTAGTAGGAAAACCTATCAAGTTCATTTCTTCCGGCGAGAAGATCGACGCTCTGGATGTGTTCCATCCTGCCCGTATCGCCGACCGTATCCTCGGCATGGGTGACGTGGTTTCCCTCGTGGAGAAGGCTCAGGAGCAGTTCGACGAGAAGCAGGCCCGTGAACTGAAGAAGAAACTTGTCAAGAACCAGTTCTCCCTGATGGATTTCTATAACCAGATCCAGCAGATCAAGAAGATGGGCAACATCAAGGATCTCGCATCCATGATTCCTGGCGTAGGCAAGGCCATCAAGGATGTCGATATCGACAACAATGCTTTCAAGAGTGTCGAGGCCATCATCATGTCAATGACTCCTTACGAGCGTGAACATGCCGAGCAGATAAACGGCAGCCGCCGCAAGCGTATCGCCGACGGTAGCGGTACCTCGATCCAGGAGGTGAACAAGCTCCTCAAGCAGTTCGAAGGCACCCGCAAACTCATGAAGGGCGCCATGGACGGCTCTCTGGCCTCGCGTTTGAGAAGACGCTAGGGCTGGGAGGCGGTTTGGACGGTCATTTATCTTTGCGCGTTCAAATGTCAGAAATTATGTTGAGGTCAATGCTGTTGGTCGGCGCCGGAAGTTTCATCGGCGGCGCACTCCGCTATCTCGTGTCGACCGTCCTGCATCCTGTAGGCCGGTTTCCGATATCAACTTTTGTTGTCAATGTCATCGGGTGCCTGTTGATAGGTCTCCTCTATGGCCTTTTCTCGAAATATTCCACCACATCGAGCCATTATTGTCTGTTGCTTACAACCGGCCTATGTGGTGGATTCACCACTTTCTCCACGTTTGCCAATGAGAGTCTGTCGATGCTGCAATCAAGTGATTATCTGATGTTTACTCTCTACATATCGCTGAGCGTTGTCATCGGCATAATCGCTGTCCTGCTTGGCTACAGTTTGATCAGGATAGTCTGCTGAGCAGCCCGTTATGACCTCACGTAGTGTGGCAGATCCTCCGGGATGATCATTGAAATCTCACACAATCCTGCCACTGCGCCGTTTTCTGTCCAGGCGCTCTGGAAAATCATCTTATGCACCCCGTTCTTCTCGATAGTATAAGAATTGGTGCCCCCTTCCGTCAACAGTCTCCGGATTATCCCCATGGCATGCTCATTATGGCAGTCGAACAAATTCTTCCCCACAAGATTCCCATGCTTCTTATATTGTTCCACCGCCCTGTCATTCATATAGACGATAATCCCATCCTTATCGCAAACCGTAATGCTGCAATTCAGCCCTTTAGCCCAATCTGGTATCATAATCATTTAGTTTTAACGTTGATTTCGCAAAGATAATCTTTCTGAAAAGCAATTGGTTCCGCGAAAACGTTTTAAGCGGAACAAAGCCACCTTTTTTCGGCCATTTGTCCCGATAAATCGTTTTATCTGGTACAAAATTATGGAAACCGTGTCGCGACGTATGTCACCCTGGCCGATTTGTGCAAAGAAATATCGTGCAAAGAAATTTTGTCCCGTTTTTGTCCCGGTTGAGGGGTTAGGACTACGTAAAATATTAGAAATTAGTCCGTTGTGGACTTTTAGTGGAGATGGGCGGAGTCGAACCGCCGTCCAAACATCGCACCAGATAGCTTTCTACACGTTTATCCATCCTTTGATTGTCGGCTCCGGCCTGCCGAATGGCGGGCTAACCGGGGCTTATCCTTTAAGTCTTGGCGGAGTTTAAAGGAGTCCCTCCGTGCATCCGGTTTGGATGATACCCCGAACTCAGAACATAACCGGCCTAAAGTCTGCGGGATACTCGTCAGAGCCGCAACCTTGGCGGCCCGATTAAGGTGATCAACCTAGTTGATTACGCAGCGAGTGCATAGTTGTTGTTAGCAACTGAATTTACGGCCGCTGAGATTAACGAGCAAACGTACCATACGCTCGACGTGCTTACCACCCGATATCAATGCTGTCAAAACCAGAACATCCCCGAGTAGTTCCGACAAAGGTACATAAACTCCGGCGAAAGCTCAAAATTTTTCTGATTCAATCACGTATCTCTCCGCATCTTGCCCACGGACGACGCCACCAGTCCCATGATATCCTGCAAATCGCCGGGAACGGCTTTCCGTATATGAAATTCCATAATAAAAAGACCGGCTGTTACACCGGTCGTTTTCGCTCGACTAGAACTTGTCCATGACAGAGAAAATGGACTCGCGGACATTGTCAATGCTGCCGGTACCATCGATTTCCTCGTACTTGTCAGCCTTCTTGTAGAAGTCGATGAGCGGCTCGGTCTTCTCGTGATAAGTCTTGATCCTGTTGTTGATGGTCTCCTCTTTGGCGTCATCGGCGCGGCCCTCGATGGTAGCTCTGTGGCGGATGCGCTCCTTGATCATCTCATCAGGAATCATGATGGAAATTACAGATGTAACACCCTCATTTCCAGCTGCAAGCATCTTGTCCAATGCCTCTGCCTGGGCGATTGTGCGAGGGAAGCCGTCCAGAAGGAAGCCATCAACGCCCTTGATAGACTTGAAAGCATTGTCGATCATGCCTTCCACTACTTCGTCAGGAACCAGGGAACCTGCATCGATGAGTGACTTGGCTTTCTTGCCAAGCTCCGTACCCTCTGCGATTTCCTTGCGAAGCAACTCTCCTGTAGAGAGATGGCAAAGATTGTATTTTTCCACCATTGCGCTGGCCTGGGTGCCTTTACCTGCTCCCGGAGGCCCGAAAAGAATGTAATATTTCATTTTGTCCAAATATATTGTTCGTTAAGTAATCTACTCCTCGTCAATAACGTAAATGTCCTTGTAATTGCGTCCCAACTCATTGTAATCCAGGCCGAAACCTACAATGAACTTGTTGGGGATTTCCATTGCCACATAATCAAGCTTGACATCCTTCTTGTAGACCTCCGGCTTCAGGAGCATTGTGCAGATCTTGCAGTCGAGAGCGCCTTTTTCCTTCACGATTCGGGCAAGGTCCACGATTGTGTTGCCTGTGTCCACGATGTCCTCCACCACGATGACACGCTTTCCCTTGATGTCTCCGGTCATGCCCATAACCTGACGGACATTGCCGGTAGACTCCGTGCCGTTATATGATGACAATTTCATTGAAATGAGTTCGCAATCAAAATTCAGGCGTTTCATGAGCTCGGCGGTATACATTATGGAGCCGTTCAGGATGCACAGCAATACCGGCGCTTCCTTCACTCCGCTGAAATCAGCATTGATCTTTTCCGCTACCTTGTCAATGGCCTTTTCCAGTTCCTCATTAGAAATGAAAGGTCTGAATGTCTTGTCGAATAGAGTTATCTTTTCCATTTTCAGATTATGATAGTGTGCGCAAAATTAGCATAAAAAAGTTAGAAAATCTCGGAATCCATGTAATATTACGAAAAATCTTCCTACATTTGCCGAAGCAAGAGACAGACGGACAGATTGGGCCAATTGTTTAATTTTAAACTGTTGAGCCTGTGAATAGAATGAAACTATGGTCTGTAATTATTGCTGTTCTGATGTGTTTGTTTTCTCAAGCACATGAATTACAGTTGATTACAATATATGATGCGCCGGAGCATGATGCTCTGTTGCGTGCTGTGCTGTACCTTACCGGAGCCGCTGATGCAGAGGCGATACCGGAATCCGAAATGGAACGCTGGTGGGCGCTCGCCGACAGCCCGATCCCGATAAATCTTGCCGGAAGAACCCGTCTGGAAGCCTCCGGCCTCATGTCTCCGTATCAGATCGCATCCCTCGACGACTACCGCTCGCGCCACGGCGACATACTCTCCATCCGCGAACTCGCCTCCGTCGACGGCTTCGGCCAGGAAACGGCAGAGGCAATGTCAATGTTCATCTCCCTGGAGTCACATGCGCTGCCCGGCAAGTCCTCCGACTACCGTCCGCCCGCCCGCAATTATCTGTATGTCAATGAATCCAATAAGGCGTCAATGCCATTCGACGGTACCGGAGCGAATGCGGACTGGAGCTGGACCGGAAAATACAGGGTCAATGCCGAAGGACGTTTCGATACGGGAATTGCCCTGCGGAAAGCATATGCTACTGGTTCCGCATGGCCGTCTGCAGGCTCAGGATATGTGGCATACTATGGAAGGCGGCATATAGCTGATTTTTATGCGGGTGATTACGCATTGAGATTCGGGCAGGGACTTGCGTTGTGGACAGGCTTTTCCATGAGCGGAGTCAATGCATTGTCCTCGTTCTGGAAACGTCCGTCAGGAATATCGCCTACATATTCATTGTCAGGAACTTCCAGCGAGCGCGGACTGGCGGCGGGATTGGAATTGGGGCGTTTTTCCGTGTCGGTTTTCGCTGCTTTTCCCGGCTTGCGGGGCTGGATGGAATCAGGGCGGAAACTGGTCCCCGATACATTCCAAGGGGTGAATGTGGCGTGGTATTCCAGACATGGCCAAGTCTCGGCGACCTTCTATGGGGAATTGGGTAAGACTGAAGACCATATCAAGGCAGGTGAAGTGGTCCAGGTCGGGAAAAATTGGTGCGTGACCTCATCCAAAATCTCCGCCGATGCCCGTTTCTGTATAAAGGGCGTAGAGCTGTTCGGGGAGGCTGCGCTGGATATCTGTTCATTGGAACCGGCTGCGACGGCAGGTTTCATGATGCCGGCTGGCGATAATTGGAAAACAGCATTGTCCTTCCGGTATATCCCTGATGGTTACGCACTTGGAAGGTGTGCGCCTGTCCGCGCATGGTCGGGGAACAAGGGTGAGACAGGCATTGCCGCAGGCGTATCATATAGGGACAAACAGTTGACGGCGGATTTCGCGATGCAGCCGGAACATGACAAGAAGCAGGTCAAAGTGCTGGTTACGGCGCCGTTCAAGATTTCCAGTTCCGTCAATGTCATATTGCGGCTGCAGGAAAGATGGCGGGATTACGGCATTGCGAACCGGACTGATTTCCGGTCGGACGTCAAGTGGAACTACGGTCCGTGGCAGACGGTCTGGCGTGCTGAAGTCCTGATTTCCAAGCGGGTAGCGGTACTCGGCTACGTGGAGGAAGGTTATGAAGGACGCATCGGGGCCGTATTCTTACGCGGGACAATGTTCATGGCGGACAGCTGGGATGACCGGATATATGTCTACGAGCGCGATGCGCCCGGGAATTTCAATGTTCCTGCGTATTATGGACGCGGATATGCGCTGTCGGCCGTCGCCAGGCTCAAGTTCCGTTTCGGCGGTTATTTGTCTGACAATGCTGAAAAACGCAGCAGGATATCAGAGCTGAAAACTTATTTGAGAGCAGGATTTTCCGATACCCCGTGGCTTTCTCCGGGGCAGACGAAACTGCGCCCCGCAAGAGCGGAACTCAAGATGACGCTGATATATGGCTTCTAGATTTCCTTCAGGAAACGGTGCTGGCTTTCCGGCAGGATTTCCATGTACATTGCCAGCGTGCCCTTGGGAATGAAGATTTTCTTCAGTTTGCGGCAACCCATGAAAGGATTCTCGCCGATGGCTACAAGTCCTTGATGCAGAGTGATTTCTTTCAATGATTCGCAGAATCCGAAGGCTTCGGTGCCGATGAAATTGAGCCCTTTGTTCAGGCGCACTTTCTCCAGGGAAAAACACTCGAAGAATGCACGGTCGCCGATGGACAGAAGTTTCGCGGGCATTCCTATCTGCTTCAGCTCCCAGCAGCCGTAGAAAGCATTGTCACGGATTGTTTGGAGGGATGTCGGCAGGTTGATGCTGCGTATCCATCCGCATTCCTTGAACGCGCTGTCGCCGATGTGTTCGACGGAGGACGGAACATGTATCTTGTCCAGTAACGAGACCCTGTTCTCTTCCGGGATCTCGCTTCCGAGCGGGCAATCTTCCGCCATGTAGTCCTGAAAAGCGAAGACATTGTCACAAATTATGCGGGTGCCCTCCCTGACGGTCACTTCGTCCGGAAAGTTCTCTGCATCCAGAAGCTTTTCGCCGTCGGCGCTGTAACTGCAATTGTTGTCGCTGTCCCAATCGTCGGACCGCAAGTCCTCCTGTGTGGGATAAGTATTGACGGTCAATGCCTTGCGCAACGGCTCCGGAAATATGTCCAATTCTTTTTCTGCCATGTCGGAAATTTTTAAGGAGTACAAATATAGGAGATTTGAAGGAAACAGGTGATATGAATAATATTTTTGTTTGTAAATTCGCATTGTAATGTCGGAAAAAAGGAAATACGTGTCAGTGATTCTTCCACTCAAACTGGAGTGGGAGCCGTGCTACTATTTACCTGCCGGCATAGGTGCAGATGTGGTCGTCGGAACCAGGGTCATGGTGCGGTTCGCGGGAAAATCTTATGTCGGTGCCGTCAGCGCGACGGGGATTGTTCCTGAAGTGGAGGATCGGAAAATCATGCCGATACTCTCCGTAGTGGAAGGCCTGCCTCCTGTCAGTCACGGGGAACTGGAATTGTGGCGTTTCGTCGCGAACTATTACCTGTGCACCATCGGCGAGGTCTACAAGGCCGCCTATCCGTCAATGAAGATAGGTGTCGAGATGTCGCGCGCCCGCCGGGAAGAACGACAGAAAGCGCTCATTGATAAGAAGATAGCGGCGTTGCAATCCCGAAGGGAGCGAATCCTTGCAAGTATGAGGCGCTATGCGGATTTGGCGGACAAGGCGAAGCGTGAAGACACCAGGGCGAAATACCTGGATTTCCGGCAGCGTTTCCTTTTCCAGGCGGAAGAGTTGGAAAGCGAGATTACCGAATTGGAAAATTCCAGGGCTGCGCATGATACTCCTTTGTCAGGAACCGGGCTTCCGGACAATGCCGGTTTTGCATTGAGCGGACCGCAGAAGGAAGCATTGGAAAAAATCGAAGAATCGTTTGCGGCCGGCAAGCCGGTCCTGTTGCATGGCGTGACGGGTTCCGGGAAGACGGAAATATATGAGACACTGGCACTTGAGACATTGAAACAAAGGCGCAATGTCCTTTATATGGTACCGGAAATCGCGGTGAGCAGGCAGCTGGAAGAGAGGCTCCGCAAGGTGTTCGGCCGGCTTTTGTATGCGTTTCATTCGAAGGAAACGGCTGCCCGGCGTCAGGAGATTGCATCGGAAATCAGGTCGGGGAACTATATTGTCCTTGGGACGCGTTCCGCATTGTTCCTGCCTCATCATGACCTTGGTCTGATTGTCGTGGATGAGGAGCATGACACTTCCTACAAGCAGGATGCGCCGGCGCCGCGTTACAATGGTCGTGATACGGCTCTGATGTTGGCGCGGATCATGGGCGCTGAAGTGCTTCTCGGGACGGCGACACCATCGCTGGAGTCATTGTATAATTGTCGTTCCGGACGCATGGACAAGGTCGACCTGAACTGTCGCTATTTCGGTTCGGCTGATGCTGACGTGGAGATAGTCGATACCAGGGCGGAGCGCCGCAAACACGGTATGTCCGGCAACTTTTCGTTCAAGCTGATTGCCCATATCAATGATGCGCTCGCGCAGGGAGGCCAGGTGCTGATCCTGAGGGGAAGACGCGCGTATTCTCCTGCTGTCCAATGTTCTGCGTGCGGGGATATACCGCGATGTCCGCATTGCAATGTGCCGCTGAGCTGGCATCGTCAGGAGGGCATTCTCCTATGTCATTATTGCGGCTGGAGGGAACCGTATACCGGAAAATGCCGGAAATGCGGCGGGGATTTGGAACCGCTTGGAAGTGGAACGCAGCGCATTGAAGAGGAAGCTTCGGCATTGTTCCCGGATGCCAGGGTAGCAAGGCTTGACGGTGATACGGCGATGGAGGCGGGAAGAGAGGCGGAGATTATACGGGATTTTGCGAAGAAAAACATTGACATTCTTATCGGGACGCAGATTCTGGCGAAGGGATTCGACTTTGACGGGCTTTCGTTAGTCGCTGTGATTCAGGCAGATTCGTTGTTCGGGCAGCAGGATTTCCGGGCGGATGAGCGCGCGGTGCAGCTGCTGGAACAGTTCCGCGGAAGGAGCGGCAGAAGGGGCGACAAGGGACTTCTCGTCATTCAGACTTCGCAGCCGGACCATCCTGTTTACAATGTTTTCAAGTCTTCGGATGAGGCACCTGATGCGAAGGGCGGTCTGGTGGATTCCATGATGGGGGAGAGGTACTCATTCGGCTATCCGCCGTTCTCCAGAATTGTCAATGTGATACTCAAGGATGCTTCCGAGGCGCGTGTCGAGGAGATGTCCGGGGAACTTGCTTTGGCGATCCGGTCGGCCTTCGGTATAAGTGTGGCAGGATTTGTGCAGAATGCCACGATGCCTGTGTCGGTTTTGGGTCCGTATCCCCCGACAGTGGACAGGCAGGCGGGGCTCTATATCAGGATTGTCCGAGTTAGTCTCCGGAAAGATAAGGCATTGTCGGCCAACAAGAAAAAACTCGCGGAGGTCGTGCGCCGGTTTGATTCGGAAAATGCCGCGAACGGACGTATTGCGCTGGATGTGGATCCGGCATGACAGGCAAAATGAAAAGTTATCAACAACTTTACGTTGGTATGAATTATTTTGCTAATTTTGTGAATTGTACTATTGTTTTATATATAAACAGCATCTGAATGGGTAAAATCATTGCAATCGCGAATCAGAAGGGCGGCGTAGGGAAGACTACGACTGCCATCAACCTTGCTGCTTCTCTTGCCGTTCTCGAAAAGAAAGTTCTGGTAATCGATGCGGATCCGCAGGCGAATACGACATCGGGACTGAATTTCTCTCCGGAAGATGACAGGAAGCGTACTTTGTATGAGGTGCTTATCGGCGAGATAGGAATACGTGATGCGCTCATCCAGACGGAAATAGCTAATCTTCAGATGGTTCCGTCCCACATCAACCTCGTGGGAGCGGAAATCGAGATGCTTGAGGTGGATGACCGCGAGTCCATTATGAAGAAAGCCATCGACACCGTGCGTGACGATTATGACTACGTAATCATCGACTGCTCACCGTCGCTCGGTCTCATAACGGTCAATTCCCTTACGGCTGCCGATTCCGTGATGATTCCTGTGCAGCCTGAGTTTTTCGCTTTGGAGGGTCTCGGAAAACTGCTCCAGACGATCCGCCTCGTGCAGAACGGCGTGAATCCGGCATTGACCATAGAAGGTTTTGTGGTGACGATGTTCGATGGCCGCACGAAGGTGCATACCCAGGTGCTGAACCAGTTGAAGGAACATTTCAAGGATATGGTGTTCAATACGATAATCCAGAGGAATATCCGTTTGAGCGAGGCTCCGTCCCATGGCAAGCCGATTATCCTTTACGATGTCATGAGCAACGGTACCTCCAATTACCTCAATCTCGCCAAAGAGGTCCTGGAGAAAAATGGAAAGTAATTGAATAGCATTATGAGCAAACCGCAGAGAGGATTAGGAAAAGGGCTCAGCGCTCTTTTGGGAGAAACCGGCAATCTGGACCAGCTTCGCAGTCCGGTAGGATATGTGAACAAGGATGTTGTGGGGACAAAGGACCCGCAAGACACGGCTGATGTCCTCAGGATTCCGGTCGATATGATTGAGCCGAATCCTTTTCAGCCGCGAATGTCATTCGATCAGGATGCGTTGCAGGAACTTGCCGTATCCATCAAGACGTTCGGATTGATCCAGCCGATCACCGTCAGGAAAAAATCGGCGGACAGATACCAGATTATCAGCGGTGAACGCCGTTTCAAGGCTTGCCGCATCGCCGGAATGGACATGGTTCCGGCATATATCCGTGATGCCAATGACCAGGGAATGCTGGAAATGGCCATCGTGGAAAACATCCAGAGAGAAAATTTGGACCCGATCGAGGTCGCAATGAGCTATCAGCGGTTGATAGAGGAATGCAACCTTACGCAGGAACAGATGGCTGACCGTGTGGGAAAGAAGAGGGCATCCGTGACCAATTACCTCAGGTTGCTGCGCCTTCCTGCCAAGATACAGCACGACCTTAAAGTGGGATTGCTCAGTGTCGGACATGCGAAAGTTCTCCTCGGCGTTGAGGACCAGGCTCTTCAGGAGCAGCTTTGTGACGTGGTGATCAAGAACGGTCTCTCTGTCCGCCAGCTGGAAGACAAGATCCACGAACTTCTGAAGGAAGACAAGCCGGAGCAGAAACGCAAGGAAACGGCACTTCCGGATGAGTATTGCCGTGTATTGGAGCATATCGGAAAATTCTTCGACAAGAGCATCAGCCTCAAGAGGTCTGAATCTGGCAAGGGTACAATGACCATCCATTTCGATTCCGACGAGGAAATCCATCGTTTTCTGAAGGCTCTGGATGACTCAAATATCTGATTCTGCGGATGGCTAGACGTTACTTTCAGATATTGACAGCTTTGTCTGTGTGCCTTTTCATGTTCTCCCTCAATGCCAGGGGGCAGTTCCGTGACGAGGCATTCACCCAGAACTATAATGAGCCGGGAGATACGACAGCCAGGGACTCGACGGATGCTGCATTTACCTTCAAGGAATATTTCGGAGGAATCAAGCATAAGCGGGAGAGCCGTATAGGTGTGATGTTTGCCGGATCCACTGTATTCATCGGTGGACAGCAGATGTACAACAAGCAGTATTGGAAATTGCCTATCATTTATGGCGGCATGGCGGCGACTGCCGGTGCCGGTATCTATTTCAGGCACAAGTACAATGTCGAAGGCGGTGCCAACTATAAGAATATCAGTACAATGTGCTTTGTCGGCACGGGTCTGATATATTGGGGCGCGCTGCTGGACGGTGTGTGCAATTATGATAGAGGCAAATTTCCGAATCCGGGCAAAGCGACATTGTATTCGGCGTTGCTTCCGGGACTCGGACAGGCATATAACGGTGAGTATTGGAAGATACCGATTTACTATACCGGCCTCATGGGTTCGGCGCACTTCTTGGTGACGAACAATACGAATTACCGTAGATATAAACGTATTCATAATCAGGCGACTGCAGAAAATTCCACCTATGACGGACCTGTTTCCGCATCGACGGCGAAATATTATCGCGATGTGTTCAGGCGTTACAGGGACTATTCTGTGGTGGCGCTGTTCGGATTCTATCTGTTGCAGATAATTGATGCCAATGTCTTTTCATACATGCAAGATTTCGAATTGAGCGATGATTTGACAATGAGCGTGTCTCCGACGGTCATAGCTCCGGACAATGCCTATGCGATCAATTCCGGTTTGCATCATTCGCGTCCGGCAATGTCTTCATTCGGGGCAGAGGGCGTGGGGTTGCGTGTAGGTTTCCGCTTTTGAATGCGTATAATTGAACTCAAGTTTCGCAAGTGCGAAACACCGCTTATAGAGCCCACTAGGGCGATGGTAAGTCCCTTCCCCGAGGGGAGGGATTTAGGGTGAGGGTAACGTGCACATATAAAAGTGCGTTGGGCAAACAGCCTTCGGACGAGTGACAACCCCTCAAATTCGCACTACTGCTCAGCAAGTTTGACAACTTGCGAAACTTGAGTAATTGAATATCAGAAAGATGAAAATATATAGAATCATGGCGGCCGCAGCTGTTTCTGCGGCATTATTTATGGGGCCTGCCTCGGTCAATGCAGATGCCCAGTTATTCCGTAAGGGAGAAAAGAACAAACAAACCAAGAAGGAACTCGTCCGCGAAAACATGCAGATGAGGGCAATGCTGGATTCGCTTATGCGTGAGCTTGAAGCCCTTCGCGACACCGCGTACGAAGTGGACGACTATGTGGAGGCGGAGAAAAGCATCTCGCTTCTGGACGGCGTTGCTCCTGAGACTTATTCGCAGGAAGTGACTGACAGTCTGTTGAATATCTGGTATCTGCATCGTCAGGCGCGGAACAGTGTCGAGGGGGATTACAATATGGATTCGGTAAGTTTCACTTCGAATGTTCCGGACAAGGTGTTCCTCGAACGTCTCGCGAAGATGAACTCATTCATTACCCTTCCGTATAATGAGACGGTGCGTAATTACATGATTCTTTACGCGGAGAAGATGCCGACCAAGATGGGAAAGATGCTCGCATTGTCGAATTACTATTTCCCGATTTTCGAGCAGACATTGGACAAGTACGACATGCCCGATGAGTTGAAATACATGGCGGTAATCGAGTCTGCGCTTAATCCTGTGGCGGTTTCCCGTGCCGGCGCGAAGGGCATGTGGCAGTTCATGTACACGACTGCGAAAAACTATGGCCTGGAGATCAATTCTTTCGTGGATGAGCGCTTGGATCCGTTCAAGGCAGCAGATGCCGCCGCGCGTTACATGAATGACGCCTACCGTATTTTCGGTGACTGGAACCTGGCGATTTCGTCTTACAACTGCGGTGCCGGCAATGTGAACAAGGCTATCCGCCGTTGTGGTGGCAGCAAGGATTTCTGGTCTGTCTATGAATTCCTTCCGCGCGAGACCAGGGGCTATGTTCCTGCTTTCGTCGGGGCAATGTATGCCTTTACCTATTATAAGGAGCATGGCATTGTTCCGGAGCAGATTCAGATGCCTGCTCATCTGGATACTTTCCAGATTCACCGGATGCTTCATTTCCAGCAGATTCAGGATCTCACCGGCATTACCGTCGAAGAATTGCGCAACCTGAATCCTCAGTATACCCACGATATTATTCCGGGCAATGAGCGTGAATATATTCTCAGGCTTCCGTTCAAGTATTCCGGCAAGTTCATCGAGGTGGAGGATTCTGTCTATACTCATCGTGCCAAGGAGTTGTTCAATCCTGCCACGCTTCAGCACATAGCGTCGTCAGGTGACGGAAACCGCATCACATATAGGGTAAAGAGCGGCGATTACCTGGGTCGCATCGCATCCCGCTACCATGTTTCCGTAGCGCAGCTGAAGAAGTGGAATCATCTGCGCAGCAATAACTTGCGTATCGGTCAGGTTCTGGTAATATATGGCAGGGGTGGCGGTCCTTCCAAATCAGCTTCCACATCGGCGGCCAATGCTTCAGCACAGTCGTCTGCTGCGAAGTCTTCCGCATCGTCATCTGCCGCCAAATCTTCATCCGCACAGGCTCCGGCGAAAGCCAAAGCCGGGAAGTCCGGATATGAAACCTACGTGGTCAAGAAGGGTGACACGCTCTACAGCATCGCCAAACTATACCCCGGCGTAAGCGCAAATGACATAATGTCCTTCAACGGAATTTCATCCAGCATCAAACCTGGCATGAAAATTAAAATTCCCAAGAAGTAGCAATCGGTTTGAAAATCAATGATTTCGTGCTCCCAGTGAACCAGGTGTGTGAAAAAATATTGAAAAAAGTGCTAAAAAAATTTGCACTCTAAAGAAAAATACTTACCTTTGTAATCCCAAACGAAAGGAATGGTGCCATAGCTCAGTTGGTAGAGCAAAGGACTGAAAATCCTTGTGTCCCTAGTTCGATTCTCGGTGGCACCACACGAAACCCTCGTAGATGCATTCTACGGGGGTTTGTTGTCTTACTCCGTCACGAACATACTCAATTTGGGGTCAACGTGGATCAACGTAAAAAGTAGGTTGATTTACCTTTTATAGCGCGTCCGAGGCACAAAGCAAGCGGAACAGCCCTGGGCTGAGCTGCGCAGTTTGCTTTGAGCAGCCGGCCGGCGTATTTGCCGGCTGCGGTGCCGTGTGTCAGGCAAGGATTGACAAGGCATCATCAGATGCCGTGAAGGACATCCTCTTGTCGATGGATAGCCAGTCAGCGACATAGCCCGCTTATCTCAATTCCCCCGACCCCCTTTTCAAGGGGGCGATCAGGGCCTGCGGGCTTTCCATCGCCGCTGGGCTTTCCCTGCTCGCCAACTCCGGCCCGGCATCTGATGATGCCTTGGTTCCCTAAAGAATTCCGTTAGACGGCCAGCTGCACTAAATGTAGATAACCGAAGCCATTGTAGCCGGCAACAAGGTTGCCCCTGTGGGGACTTGCCGCCCTCGGCACTAGAGGGAGGGGCCCACGATAGAGGGAGGGCCTGGTCCTCACAGGGGCTTCTTGTTGCCGTACACACCTGGCGCATCGCGTAATTGCCTGATGTCCAGAGATTTAACTGATTTCAGAGTTGTGAAAATTACTACTCTGAAATCAAGCAAGTCTTTGATTATCAGTGTTTTTATAGGTTGCGCCTCTCTAAGATCTGACGTGCTCCCACCACTCAAATCGAGTGCTCCCACCATTCAAATCGGGTGGTTCCACTCTGGAGTCGGGTTATCCCACTCTGGAATCGTGCTACCCCACCTCTGATGGCCCTTCTACCTCTGTATCCGTTCTGCCCCACCGCTGAAGGTGCTCCTGCCACAGAATCCGGGACCTTCTACCACCGAATCCGAACTGCCACACAGGAATCCGAGTCGTTCCACATCAGGAATCCGATCTGTCACCCCTCCGAATCCGAGTCGTTCCCCATCAGAAATCGTCCTATCTCACCACTTAATCCGGCACGCAACCTGAAATCACAGGGCGAATTTACGGCATCTCGACAGATTTAACAAGTTTTTCTGCAAGATTCAGAAAAGCCAGGCCGTCCGGGCGTGAAGACAAAGCGGCCGGCTCGCCCTCATCACCATTTTCGCGGATGCTCTGCACAATCGGAATCTGGCCGAGAAGCGGAACGCCATACTTTTCCGCCATCCTCAGACCGCCATCCTTGCCGAAAATATAATATTTGTTCTCAGGCAGTTCCGCCGGAGTAAACCATGACATATTCTCCACGATACCGAAAATCCTCCGGTTGATATTCTTGTTGCGGAACATGTCCACACCCTTCTCCACATCGGCCAATGCGACATCCTGAGGCGTAGTCACTATCACGGCACCCTCCATCGGAATATCCTGGACCAGAGAGATATGGATATCACCAGTTCCCGGCGGCATATCTATAAGAAGGAAATCCAGAATGCCCCATCTTACCTGCAGAATCATCTGCTTCAATGCATTGCATGCCATCGGTCCCCTCCAGATCAGCGCCTGACCCGGCTCGGAGAAATAACCTATGGACATCCATTTCACACCATACTTCTCTATCGGCATGATCACTTCACCCTCGCCCTCCTTGATGGCTTCAGGCAGAGCTCCCTCGGTAGCCGTCATCTTGGGAACGGACGGACCGTACACATCAGCATCGGCGAGACCCACCTTGTAACCGAGCCTGGCCAACGCCACGGCCAGATTTACGGCTACGGTAGATTTCCCCACACCGCCTTTTCCGGAAGCCACACCTATGATGTGCCTTACATTGTTCACTTCGTCAAGCGTCAAGTTGAGGCCGGTCTGCTTCTTCGGTGCGCTTTCCTCTCGCACAACAGTCTTGACCTCCACATCCTTGACTTCGGGCGCGTGCCTGTATATTGCAGCTTTCGCGCTACCCACAAGGTATTCTGAAAGCGGATCACGATGATTGGGGAAGGCCAGAGTCAATGTCACCTTGTCCCCGTCAATCTCCACCTTGTCCACAAGTCCCAGCTCCACGATATTCTTGTCACCCCTTCCCGGGTGAGTAACATCGAAGAGCATCTTCATTATCTCATTTTCTTTCATTGTCAATGCGATCTTACTTCTCAATATTCATTTCGTCCAGCAGATAGCCTGCCCCGCCGAATTTGTCCATCACGAAGAGGACATAGCGGATATCCACGCAGATACATCTCTGGAGATCAGGCTCGAACATGACGTCGCTCGACATTGACTCCCAGTTGCCATCGAAAGCCAGACCGATAAGCCGGCCCTCCGCATCGAGCACAGGGCTGCCGGAGTTTCCGCCGGTAATGTCGCAATTGTTCAGGAAACAAGTCGGAAGCATGCCGCTCTCATCAGCATATTGACCGAAATCACGCGCCTCGTAAAGAGCCTTGATCTTCGCAGGAACGCGGAACTCGTAATTGTCCGGATCTTCCTTTTCAATGACTCCTGTCAATGTCGTATAATATTTATATGTAACCCCGTCTGCCGGAGAATATCCTTTCACCGTACCGTAAGTCAGTCTCATAGTGGAGTTTGCATCAGGATAAGAAGGCTGTCCCTTTTCCCAAGCCAGAAGACCTGCGGCAAAAGACTTGTTGGCACTTGCAAGCTTAGCATTGTATGAACTCATCCTCTGATACAGAGGAAGAAAGGCCGTAACCACAGCATTGTAATACTCCGTAGCCGCGTCATTGACAAAATCCTTCTGGCAAGTTATATTCTTGCTGTCGAGCTTGGCCTCGGAAGAAAGGAAACTGCTGTCAAAGAGGGAATCCACATAAGCGTCAATGTCCATCGTCGCGAAATCGCGGTCGCCGATGCTGAGGAAATCTGAAGTCCTGGCATTGTCACGATAATATTTGAGGAGACCTGCGGCGATCTTGCGCTCGAGAGGCTCATTGAAATCCTTGTAGAGTGGTTTTACGGCATCCTTTCCGGCCTGGAACATAGCAAGAGTATCTTCAGGGTTGATATCGCGCTGAGCCATCATGCCCTGAGCAAAAGCGCCTACAAGGTCACAGAGACCCACCTTGAACGGAGCCTCCATAAGAAGTCTGAGAGCCACGTCGTCATCGGAAGAACTCTTCGTCACATTGCTTATCTCCTCCAAAGCGGAACCGTAGGCAGCCTTGCGCTTCTTGTTGCCGTTCACCCATTTGGTGAATTCAGCCTCTTTCTGCTCCTCTCTGCCGATGATGTTCAGCTTTTCGAAAGCCTTCTTCTCGCCAATCCACTTTTTCCATCCGTTTGAAGAGCCGGCATACTTGTTCGCATACTGGAGACGCACGACAGGGTCTGCCTCCATGCCCTCTTTCATGATGCTCTGTCTCAATGTCCTGACAGCGATGCTCACGTCCTGTCTCTTTATCATCTGCTCCAGCATTGATGCGCTCTGGAACCTCTGAGTGCGTCCCGGATAGCCCATAATCATCGAGAAATCACCCTCTTTCACACCCTTCAGGGATATTTTCAATGACTGTTTCGGGGTGTACGGAACATTGTCCTCAGAGTAATCGGCAGGCTCATTGTTCTTGCCTGCATACACTCTGAACATAGAATAATCGCAGGTCTGGCGTGGCCACATCCAGTTGTCAGTGTCGCCGCCGAACTTGCCCAGAGAAGCAGGAGGAGCGCCGACGAACCTGACGTCGCGGAACACCTTGTCGATAATCAGGTAATTTACATTGTCATTATAGAAATTCACAATCCTGACCTCGCAGTCAGGGTTGCTTTTCTTCACGGCCTCAATCATCTGCTCGCGCGCCGCGGACCATGCATTGTTTGCAAGTTCCACAGCATTTGCGCTGTCCTTGTATTCTTTCAATGCGGCCGCACGTGTCTTTTCCAATACGTCCGTCACGTCGGTCATGCTCTGGAGAAAACGCACTGTCAGGCCTGGAACCGGGAGTTCCTCGCTGCTCTGCATTGCCCAATATCCGTCTTCCAGATAGTTGTGCTCAGGGGTGCTGAGTTTCTGGATGCTACCATATCCGCAGTGGTGATTCGTCACGAGGAGGCCCTTGTCGGAGATGATCTCACCCGTACATCCTCCGCCGAACTGCACGATGGCATCTTTCAGAGAGTTGTGGTTTATGTCATAAATCTGCTCAGGAGTCAGTCTGCAACCGATATTCTCCATAGCTTTGCTGTTCATTTTCTGAAGAAGCGGCAGCAGCCACATTCCTTCATCGGCACGAGCTCCCGACGAGAGCATCAAGAACGCCGAAATCGCAATAATTGCCTTTTTCATATTTGTCAATGTTATTTGCATAATTTCCCCCCCCCCCCCAAACGCCGCCGGACACTACCGCCGGCCGCATCACACAAAGTTAGGTAAAATCAGCGAGAATCAGAAGAATCGAACAATGTGGGTTCGAGTTCCTTGGGGTGGAAGGACATGCGGTGATACGGGGTGTAGCCGTATTTCCTGATGGCGGCGATGTGCTCCGGGGTAGGGTAGCCCATGTTCCGTTCCCAGCCGTACTGCGGATATTCCTCGGCAATCTTCCTCATGAATTCGTCCCTCCAGGTCTTGGCCAGGACGGACGCGGCCGCAATCGACGCGTATGTCGCATCTCCCTTTACCACTGTCTGATAGTTTTTCTGCGAATAGACGTCAAACGGCCTGAATTTGTTTCCGTCAATGAGAAGAAACTCCGGTTTCGGGTCCAGCCTCAGGACAGCCCTCTGCATACCGGTCACCGAAGACCAGAGAATATTCAATTCGTCAATCTCTGCAGGACTGACTTCTTCCACAGCCCAGGCAACGGCTTCTTTTTCAATGACTTCCCGCACTTTATCCCTATGGGCGGCAGTCATTTTCTTGGAGTCGTCAAGCAACGGGTGGAAGAAATCTTTCGGCAATATGACAGATGCGGCGAAAACAGGGCCGGCGAGCGGACCGCGTCCAGCCTCGTCGCACCCGGCCTCAATCATGTCTTCGTGAAGAAAATTTTTCAGATCCGGTGTGTGCATTGTTAAAAAAAACTTATCCGGATGCGAAATTAGTGATTATTTCTTGGACTCCTCACGCTTCATCAGCGATATGATTTCATTTTTCGAGTCAATGATTTCTCTCATATTGGAAATTGTGGACTCCAACGATGCTATATGGTTCGTAAGTACATTGATGCGATTCTCATAATCGGCTATCAATGAGGCCTTTTCTTTCTCATAACGGTTCTTTGCGGAGTCGAATTCCATACGGATGTCCTCGACCTCTGAGTTTCTTTCGACAGGTTTGTAGCCTAAAACAAGCTCCTCCGCAGAGGTGTTCAGACTGCTTGCGATTTCATTCAGACGCTCACTGATGACTTTGGCGGTCCCTTTTTCGATACTTCTGTAAGTGTTTCTCGAAATACGCAGTCTTCTGGCCATCTCATCTTGCGAGATGCCCTCTTCAGTCCGCTTACGGACAATATTCACTTTAATGCTGTCGTTGTCCATCTCGTGAGTGCCGTTCATTTTTGACAAAGATATTTGTAAAATCTCACTTGATGATGACAATAAAATCTGTGTAAAGACAATGAAAATTTGTCTAAAGTTTAAAAAACGTAAAAATTTTATTTAAAAAACGTAAAAATCTGCACTTCCGATGGCGCTTATGATTGTCCTTTTGCGATATATGACCGAGATTTGCGATGCACACAAAAACTTGTCATTGCTATGAGAAATAAAGAAAATGTCGGACATGAGCAGAGGGTGGAGACTTCTGCAATGCGCAGTTACCGCAGATTTTGCGGAATGTTGAATTCGGGAAAGTTGGATTCCTGTCTTATGGAACCGTTCGGGGCATTGTGCCGAAAGCTGGATATCGATCCGGCAGAAGTGGAGTCAATGCTGGAGAAGGAGTTGGGGATGACCGGAGAGGAGACATTGGACCTTGCGCTGCGGCGGGCAGCCGTCAGACACAAGGTGCGTGTATTTGTGACCGGACGGATATGCCCGTGAGGGTATCAGGCCAAGTATCATCTTAAAAGGTTTTAAATATAATGCGGAATTGTATTGTTATTACGTTTTATATTTATTAGATTTGCGTAGGTGCACCCCATTGGTGCGCCGTAATGACTTTTTTATAAACTAATAACATACTAAGAAGATGAGATCCTATCCTACCAAAGACATCCGGAATGTGGTCTTGCTTGGCAGCACGAAGTCAGGCAAGACCACATTAGCGGAGGCGATGCTTTATGAAGGTAAAGTAATCGACAGACGCGGTTCAGTTGAAGCCAAGAACACTGTATCTGACAATTCAGAGATAGAGCAGATGAACCAGAGGTCCATTTTCTCAACTCCGCTTTTCGCGGAATTTATGGACACTAAGTTCAATATCATTGACACTCCGGG
>OQVS01000334.1_pt1 | contig 31608 bp, 29 predicted proteins | sample 1691601 | NCBI WGS metagenome assembly OQVS01 (sample SAMN03418268, study PRJEB22391) | human gut metagenome | biome: human-gut; feature: organic feature; material: feces | host: Homo sapiens | place: Tanzania | collected 2013-01 | reverse complement strand
GCACCTCCTTATCCATGCTTTCGAAGAATCGGGAGGCAAGCGTAATGAGCATAGTGCGCTTAGTGCACGAAACAAAAAAGGACACAGACAGTACTTCTCTGTACGGCTGTGTCCGAACTGACAACGTAATGCGCGTAAATTTCTAGAATGAACTCTCGTAGCTATACAAGGAAGGGAACGGGAGACATTCGACGGAATTTGAACCGTATTCAAGGATACAAGCGAAGGATAGTACTTCAAGTACAGCCTGAGCGCAGTGACGATGAAGACGATTCAAAGACCTAGAATGAACTCTCGCAGCTATTTGTGCGACATACAAGAAGCAAGGCACAGGACAGTGCTATCTGCACGGCCTGTGCCGTAGTGACGCAGTAGGTCACTCAAAGACCTAGAATCATTCGACGGGATTTACGATGCAGTACTAGAAAGAAGGACACAGACAGTACTACCTGTACGGCTGTGTCCGAACTGACGACGTAATGCGCGTAAATTCCTAGAATGGGGTTCTATTTGCCGTAGATGTGCTTGTACTCCTCAAATTGAAGCGCCACCTTGTTCTTGCACTTGCCGCAGCCAGTGCCATAGCCAGTAAGACGCTGGAGGTCTTCGAGGGTCTTGGCTTGGTCTGTTTTGACAAGCTCCTCTATCATCTGGTCGGTGACACCCTTGCACTCACAGATTATCTTGGCAACGTTCTTGCGGTATGGGTTGTCCATGCCGTTCTTTTCAAGATAGTCGTCTATTGCAGCACGCAGAGCCTTGTCTCCAAGGACGGAGCAATGGAACTTATGCTCCGGAAGACCGCCAAGGGCATCCGTTATCATGGAAGGGGTTATCTTGTAGGCCTCTTCAAGGGTCATGCTTTTGACAAGCTCGCTCATCATGGAAGTGCTGGCGATTGCACTGGCGCAGCCGTATGTGAGCCAACGGATGTCTGAAATTCTGCCGTCTTTGACCTGGATTCCAACGCGCATCTGATCTCCACAGGCAAGGGAACCAACCTCACCCACTCCCTGAGGCTCCCAATTCTCTTCCTTCTTCCAAATGTTCCTAGGATTCATGAAATGATCCTTGACTGTATCGGTGTATACCCACTGGGTCATGAAACTGTCCATATAAACCTCTTCTATATCCCTGAAATACCTATGGCATTGCAGAATTCTAAATCGAAAACACGAAGGAGATGCAAGTCCTTCCAAACCTAATGCGTCGAAATAGCCCTTAGCCTCTCAATGATGGGAGGGAGTACCGCAAGTACGTAATCCACATCCTCCATGGTGTTGTAGCGTCCAAAAGAGAACCTTATGGAACCATGTGCGAGCTCCACATCAAGACCACTGGCAAGAAGCACGTAGCTGGGTTCGAGGGAACCTGTAGCGCAGGCGCTTCCGGTTGAGACGGCTATGCCTCTCATATCCAGCATGAGAAGTATGGACTCGCCCTCAACGTTCTCGAACGAAACGTCCAAAGTGCCGGGGAGGCAGTGTTCCTGGCAGCCGTTGACGACAACGTTTGGAATGGATGTCATAATGCCCTTTCTAAGCTTCTCACGCATGGCCCAAAGCCTGTCGTGTTCCTCCTGAAGGCCTTCCTTTGCAAGCTTTGCGGCAATGCCAAGGCCATAGATTGCAGGAGTGTTGTACGTGCCGGCCCTTCGTCCATGCTCCTGTTCTCCACCATGGACGAACGGCTGGAATGGAACGCCTTTTCTTGCATAGAGGACACCAACGCCCTTTGGGCCGTAGAACTTATGACCACTGCATGAAAGGAAGTCCAGATTCCACTTGCGGCATGAGACCTCTATCTTGCCAATGGCCTGTGTGGCATCGGTATGGAACAAGGCTCCGCAGGCATGTGCGAGTTCGCTTATGAGCCCCACCTCCTGGATCGAGCCGGTTTCGTTGTTGCCCGTCATGACCGAGACAAGCACCACATCGTCGCCAAGAAGCTTCTTGAGCTCATCTATGCGTACACGACCTTCCCTGTCCACAGGAGCCATATCCACCGTGATGCCCTCAGACCTAAGATACTTGACGGTCTCCATAATAGAAGGATGCTCTATCGTCGTCGTCACGATCCTTCCACCACCCCGCTTCTCAATGATGGAACGGGCGATTTCGAAGACCGTATTGTTTGACTCGGAAGCACCGCTTGTAAACGTGATTTCGTCAGGATTGCAGTCTATGAGATCTGCAACGTTTCTTCTGGCCTCTTCGACAAGGGCACCAGCCCTTCTTCCAAAAGTATGCATGCTGGAAGCATTGCCATAGACACTGGCCTCGACGTCTGCAACGGCCTTCTGGACCTCTGGTGCAAGCTGCGTCGTGGCATTGTTGTCCAAGTAAACTATTCTGGTATCATCCATACTGCAAACATAGCCTTTGCAAAAACAATCGTCAAGATAGGAAGAGGTCTCTAACCAGTCCACAAAGGACTTTTTTTCATCCGAACAACACCCTAGACCGATATCGTTGAGACCCCGCATCCAGGTTCATACCTGAAGGCCGATGCCTTGAAACCAAAGATACGTTCATAGTCGTCCAATTTGGAGAGGTATGCGTCAAACGAAGCGTTCTCCATGACCATTGCCACATAGCCGCCCGCACCATTGTAGACGATGCTGCTTCCGTAGCAGCCCGGGGTTTCAATCGAACGCTTGGAAAGCCAGTCCAACTCCGGACATGTAAGCTCGATCTTGTCTCTGAGCCCTTTTCCAAGCTTTGACAGAGCCTTTCCTATTTGGATGAAGTCCTTTTGTGCGAAAAGCCTTTCCAAAAGAAGGGCGGTATTGCTTTCCTCGAACACATAGCAGCATATCGTCCGAGTCTCTTCGTCCACTGGAAGCTGCCTATCCAAAAGGTCTTCTACAGGAAACCTTCTCAAAGAAACGCTGGCATGGAGATTGGCAAGACTTTCCATTGCAGACTTGACCAGGTTGTGTTTGAAGTACAGCTCTTCGCGCATGGCAAGGGGTGGTATGTTTCCATTTGCAAGGGCAATGGAGAAATCAGCATTCCTAAAAGGACTGTCCACATGCCTGAACAGCCCATCGTGCATATCAAAGAGAAGAAAGCTTCCCTCCTTTGCATGTAGCATGGTAAGTATGAGATGTCTATTGTAAAGCTCAGAGCAAAACCTGAAACAGGAGTTGAAACAGCAGGATGCCACCACAGAGACATCGGGCTCCAAACCCAAGAGCCTATAGAGGGCCATGCCAACGCCCACGCCTATGGCGGCGGAGAGAACTCTGCCATCGCAGCACAGAAGATTGCCGCTGAGCGTTATGTTGAGACCGGGGATCCCCATGTGCCTTTGCATTTCAAGGACCATGCCTTTGACATAGTTGGCCCAACGGTCCTCCTTGCGGTATTTGATGCCTGCAAGTCCAAATTTCTTGCGGTCGTTCGAGTATGAGTTGAAGATGCGGATGGTGGAATCGGATCGGGTAGAGACTTCGACGGAAAGGCTTCTGTCGTTCGTGGCGCACAGGGAGTATCCTTGGCAGTACATAGAGAACTCACCTGCAAAAGTAGTCACCCCCGGAACCATAGAGATTACCTGCGGAGACTCGCCGTACTCGGACTTGTGCCTGTCTTCAGTAAACACTTCCCTTCCTTGGCGGCGCAACGGCCACCAAGAACAATTCTAGAAGATGGATTTTGAGAATGCAAACAAAAAATGAAAGCTTCGCAGGATTTGAACCAAAGAAAAAGCCACTCCAGCAGCATTGAAGCTAGCCAAAGTGGCTTTCGTCGAAACAGGGCCTCAGGAGCAATACCCAAAGACCATTTTAGTTTCGTTACTTGGATTCCTTAACACCATAGCGCTTGTTGAAGCGTTCGACACGTCCTGTCGAGTCAACGAGCTTCTGTGTGCCTGTAAAGAACGGGTGGCAAGCAGAGCAGATTTCAACCTGCAGATTCTTTGCCGTTGTCTTCGTCTTGATGACGTTTCCGCATGAGCACTTGATTTCAGTGAGCTCATATTTTGGATGGATTCCCTTCTTCATAGTACGTCCTCCGTTGTGCCGTCCGCTGGTGTATGTGCAGCGGACAAATTGAGTTGTGCAAGCCGTCTCCGTTCTAGAAGGCAGGAACGGTTCCTGTATTCATCGAACGTAAGAACGCCTCATTGTTCTTCGTTTTGCGCATTTTGTCAATCAGGAACTCAGTCATTTCAAGGTCCTCAAGACCATTGATGGCGTTTCTGAGTATCCAGATGCGTGCCGCCTCGTCCTTGTCCAAAAGGAGGTCCTCGCGGCGTGTTCCGCTCTTCTTTATGTTGATTGCAGGATAGAGCCTGCGGTCAGCCATTCTACGGTCGAGTACGATTTCGCTGTTGCCTGTTCCCTTGAACTCCTCGAATATGACCTCATCCATTCTTGAGCCGGTCTCGATGAGGGCCGATGCTATTATCGTAAGGGATCCGCCGTTCTCAATGTTCCTTGCAGCTCCAAAGAACCTCTTTGGCTTGTGGAGGGCGTTGGAATCCACACCACCGGAGAGGATCTTTCCGCTTGCAGGTACAGTCTGGTTGTAGGCGCGGGCAAGACGTGTTATGGAGTCGAGAAGTATCACGACATCCTGCTTGTGCTCGACAAGACGCTTGGCCTTCTCTATGACCATCTCGGCAACCGTGACGTGCCTTGTTGCCTGCTCATCGAACGTGGAGGCGATGACCTCCCCCTTTACGTTTCTTCTCATGTCAGTGACCTCTTCAGGTCTCTCGTCAACGAGAAGCACCATGAGCTTAATCTCTGGATGGTTGGTCGTTATTGCATTGGCTATCTGCTGAAGGAGGACCGTCTTACCTGTCCTTGGAGGAGCTGTGATTAGGGCTCTCTGTCCCTTTCCAATTGGGCAGAACAGGTTGATTATCCTCATGGATACATCGTTGTCCTTGCGCTCCGTCTCAAGGTTTATCCTCTGATCCGGATAAAGCGGTACGAGATTGTCGAAGCTCGTCCTCGTCTTGGCCACTATTGGAGCGTCTCCGTTCACGGTTGCTATACGAGCAAGGGCGAAGAACCTCTCGCTCTCCTTTGGATTGCGGATCTGACCCTCTATGGTATCGCCTGTCTTGAGGTTCAGGAACTTGATGATTGCAGGCGAGACGTATACGTCTTCAGGCCCTGGAAGGTAGCTGTTCAGCGGAGATCTGAGGAACCCGTAGCCATCGCTTAGAATCTCAAGGGTGCCAATGGTGTAGATGACGCCTTCCTTTTGGCTGAAGGTACGGATTATGTCTACGATTATCTCCTGCTTCTTGTATTCGGCATAGTCCTCTATGGAGTTTCCGGTCATTTGGGAGAGCCTTTCCTTGAGCTCCGCCATTGGAACCTGGGAGAGGTCGCTTACGAGCATTCTGTGGCTCAGGTGCTCCTGATACTCCGCACTTGGAATCGAAACGTCGTCCATTGTGAGGCCCTTCTTCTGGCCGTTGCGCTGGTCCTGCTTCTGGTTCTGGTATTTCTGGTTCTGATCGAAGCGCTTTCCCTTCTGGTTCTGGTTGCTGTTGCGCGGGTTCTGCTGGTTCTTGTTGAACTTCTGGCGCTGTTCGAACCTCTGTTCCTGTCTGTCATGCTCCTGCCTTGAATCGCCTGAAGCATCAGCGCCGTTTGAAGACTCCTCGTTGGAGTCCCTTGAAGGCTCTGCCTTCTTGTCTTCCATGGCACTCTCTTTGGAGTTGCCCTTGGCATTCGCACCTGCATCACTGGCGTGGGATGCATCCTCATCGTTGGATTTGGCGCCGGCATTGGTCTCTTCATTGGACTGGGACGGCTCCTGGGCAAGCGCCGCCTTTGCAGCCTCAGCAGCGGCCATGGCAAGCTTCTCGGCCTTGGACTTTCTGCCGCGTTTCTTCTTTGGAGGCTGCTCGGCAACAGCCTGCCCTTCAACAGACTGATCTGCAGCAGACTGCCCGTTGGCAGGCTGTGCGTTTGGAGATTGTTCGTTGGATTTCAGCTCAACGGAAACTCTCTCCGCAATATGCTCCACTGCAGGCTTCTCTACAGCAACCTTCTCAACAGGCTGCGTTGCAACAGGATCTGCAAACAAATCGTAGGTCGCCTGTTCGACAGGCTTTGCCGTAGCGATCTCTTCAGCTTTTGGAGCCACTTTTGGCTCCCTCTTCACAACAGGTTTTCTCTTAAGGATGACCTTCTTCACAGGGCGAACCGCCTGAGAGGTTTCCATCAAATCGTTGTTTTCATTGTCCATGTACTAGATTCTCCAACGAAAGTCTCCAAACGCCCCACAGCTTTGGCCAAAAGACCTGCACACCTTCACGTCAAAGACGAATCGTTTCAAAATTTTAAGAATAGATGGGATTTGCTTTCTAACGGACCCAACGGCCCAATCACAGGTTCAAATATATACCCAGGAGGAAGCCATGTCAACAACGGATCCTCCCTTTGCATACTCCAAGGCAAGAAGCATCATTGCAACTGCGAACTTTCTTCTCACGGAGTCCCTTGAATTGGCGGATACATTCACCCTTACGGCCTCAGTGTCCCTAATAGAAGACGAAAGGCCAATGTAGGCAGTGCCGACAGGTTTTCCGTCCTCTGCACCGCCAGGACCTGCAATGCCCGTGATGGAAACAGCTATGCTGGAACCTGAAAGCCTTCTCATTCCGTCAGCCATCTGCTTGGCGCACTGCTCGCTCACAGGCCCCACCGCAGGGTCCTCCAACATGGAGGCATCCACTCCAAGGATTCCAGCCTTGGCCGCATTGGCATACGTTGCAGCACCACCCCAGAACCAGGAAGAGCTTCCAGAGCGGTCGGTAAGGAGCTTTGACGCAAAGCCTGCCGTAGCGCTCTCTGCAGTGCTTATGGTAAGGCCGTTCTCTTCAAGATAGGATGAAAGGAGGTCAACGGCCTCGTGCTCGCCTTTTTCAAGCAGTCCACGTCCCATTACAGACGAGAGCTTTGCCTCGAACTCCTTGCGTGATTCTTCACAACCACCGTCCACATAAAGACTTATCTTGAACGGCTGAAAACGCGTCCCCCACGACACTCCATCAACGGCACAGGCCTCGCACAAATCCTCAAGCTTGGCCTCTGGCACCATGTACACAGAAAACTCGTCGCGCCTCAGATCCTCACAGCCCGATATCCTTGCCAAGAACGGTCTGACGTGATTGTAGAACATGTACTGCATCTCACTTGGAGGTCCCGGCATTGCAACGACAAGCACTTCATGGGAGACGGAAGGCTCTGAGACATCGGTCTTGGATCCGTCCGTGGGATTGGCCTTGACGGAGAACGTCCCCTTGAATCCAGGTGCGGTTCCCTTGGGGTTTGGGATTTCATCGAAGCCACGTGGGATGTAGGCCTGCCGTTCGTTGGCGCCCCAGATGCGGTCGCCAAGGCGGGCATAGACTTCGTTCCAGGCCGTTTCGTTGCGCTCGAGGGGAACGCCCGCAAGGTCTGCTATAGCTTGGCGCGTCATGTCGTCGCATGTTGGACCAAGGCCTCCTGTGACGATTATCACGCCGCTGTCTGAAACCGCGTGTTCGAGTTCGTGGGAGATGGATCCGTCGTCAGGCACAATCGAGGCCCTGTGGATGCTGTAACCCAGTTTGGTAAGCTCGCCGGCAAGAAGGGGGATGTGTCTGTCCTGGATGATCCCGCAGGTGAGCTCGGTTCCTATTATGAATATGGAGACCGCCTTTGGATTGGTTCCACGAGCAGTCTCAGAAGAAGTTCCATACACCGCCGCATTGGCGTTTTCACGACCGGTTTCAGGCATGTGACTTCCTTCTTCGCACTGCATCCACAATCATCAGGACGGCACCTGCAGCAAGCACGGCATACGAAACGTATGTGCATATCTGCGCAGACAAATCAACAGTCCTCGAGTAGAGGGTGTAGCCGTAGGTATCGCCGCTGTAGACAGGGACGTCCCATATCTTCCAACCCATCTTGAACGGCTCCATCTCGCCTTGGACCTTGCCGTCAGGGGTTATGAGACATGTGATTCCACTGTTGGTTCCACGTATGGTGGTGCGCCTGTTCTCAACGGATCTGAACACAGCCATTGCCATGTGCTGCCTTTCAGCGGCGACGGAACCGGACCATGAGTCGTTCGTCATGTTGACTATTAAATCCGCACCGGCTGTGACGAAGTTTGCACATATATAGCCAAAGACGTCCTCAAAGCATATAGGGGTCGAGAACGTTATACCATTGGAGGTCTCGAACACGACTGACTCCGTTCCCTTCTCCCACCAGTGGTAGTCGTTGGCCTTGAGCAGGTTGTACAGCCAAGGAAGCTGCTTCTCGTAAGGGAAGTGCTCCGTGAACGGAACAAGGTGCTGCTTGCGGTAGGACTGTTTTATCTCCCCATCGTCGAAGAGTATGACGGAGTTGTAGTCAAGCTTGTTCCAGTCTCCGTTCTCATCGTAGGCCGGCTGGGATTCGTCCTTTATCACGCCTGAAGGGTTGCCTGTAAGAAGAGGAACTCCAAGATTGGTTCCAAACTCGACGAACTGGTCAACAAGGTCCTGGATCTCCCTAAGGTAATCGAAGGCCGCCCCTTCGTCGTCGCCTTCGTATGGATGCTGGGTGTACCAGTCAACGGAAGGCACGAACGCGGTCTCTGACCATATTATCATGTCAGGGTTCTGGATCATGGCCTCAAGGCTCATGCGCGAAAGGTTCAGGAAGTTGCGCTTGTACGTATCGTAGCCCCCCTTCCAGGAATCGGCGTTGTGCTGGACGGTGGCGACTCTGAAGGAGTTGTCCTCGTCCGCGTTCTTCCAATGCGAAAGGGTTGCGATTCCGTAGATTATCTGAGCTACCAGAAGCACGGCGTATGCAATCACCACGACCTTGTTGTCCTTGAGGTTTTGGACAAGTCCCTGTGAATGCTCCGTCTTGGTCTTGCTGAAATGGTCGCAGCACCACGCTCCAAGGAATGCCTGAGGAAGTACCAACATGAAGTTGAGCCCCCATATTCCAAAGAGGTCCGCAATCTGTATGAGAACCTTGTATCTATAGAGCGCATATGCAATTGTTCCATAGGGATATCCTGCAAACCAGCTTTGAGACACATACGAATAGGCGACCCATATTATGGCCTGGAAAAAAGGTATGAGCTTTGGTGCAGTATTTGAAAGCCTGTCGCCAAGGACCTTTGATGCCGCTGCATTGGAAAACCAGCTATCAGCTGCTTTGAGCGCAAGGAAGAGGAGAACCATCTCCACCGCCTTTATGAACGTGACAAGAAGGATGGCATAGGGATGGAACGTCGAGAGCCAATAGTTGAACACGGCATAGTAGACGAATCCATAAAGGAAGCCATACAAGGCTGTCACCTTCCAGGAGGTGTTCCTTATGACGGCGAATACCGGAATGAGGGCGAAGAACGCCAGAAATCCGAATCCGTTGTTCGAAATGAAGCTTGGATGCGCCATCGAAAGAAGAAGCGCAGAGCCTAATAACAGAGCAACCTCAGAGCACACAGTCCCGAGGTTGCGTCTGCGTAGAACCTTATCGTTTACGCTTAGAATACTGGTCATATTTCCTTGTTGAGACTTCAGTCTTCCTGGCGGAGATCCCAAACGAGATCCTTGAGCTCCTTGCCAGGGCGGAACACTGCGACTCCGTGGGTGTCTACTGCAACGAGTTCACCGGTCTTTGGATTCCTTGCCTTCTCTCTGCCCTTGCGGGTTCTGACCTCGAATGTTCCAAAGCCTCTGAGCTCGATGATCTTCTCTTCCTTGAGTCCGTCCTTGACCTCCTCGAAGAATGCATCGACTATCTCATGGATGTCGTTCCTATTTGCACCCAACTTGTCGTGTAGATGTTCAATGATTACAGCCTTTGTAAGTTTTGTCTTTGCCATAACATTCCTCCGTAGAAGGCTCAAGCCATCTTGTTGAATTTGTTGTTCATTCTGGACTTCTTTCTGTCAGCTGTGTTGTGGTGGATGATGCCCTTGTTTGCAGCAGTATCCATAAGCTTGAAACTGAGTCTCATGGCCTCTTCCGCTGCGGCCTTGTCGTTTGCTGCGACTGCGGCGTCGAACTTCTTGATAGCTGTGCGGAATGTGCTCTTTGTCTCGCGGTTTCTAAGCCTTCTCTCCTTACTCTGACGATCTCTCTTAACTGCAGAACGATTCACTGTACCCTCCAAAATATCTTCATCAAGATAAAATACTTATAACATTTTGGCTGTCCACGCAAAAGAACAGCGATACAAAACATATCACAGACAATAAAACTGGTCAATACAACACTTTAGAGGAATTTGCAAAACTACACCCTTTCTGCTCGTTGACACCTTCTCTTTCATGATGGTACCATCCGTATATATACCACCGGAGGTATAAGCATGAAGAAACAACAGACAACAGAACAAAACCTTAAAAGCAGACTCCACAAAATCGTAGGCCAGCTCCAAGGCATAGATAAAATGCTCGACAAAGGAGCTTCCAGCGAAGAAATCCTCGTCCAGCTCAATGCAGCCCGGTCAGCCCTTCTCAGCTGTGGAAAGATAGTCCTCGAGGGTCAAATCAAGGACAGTCTTGCCAATGGACTCGAACCTGAAGATGCAAAGGCCATAGTTGAAAGGCTCACCACTTCAGTGGAACGCTTCTCAAGCATGATGTAGGGAATGAGGGACGCTCCACCGTCAGTTGGACAGAAGCTCCTCCTGAAAGTCTCTGTCCACCTCCCAATGCCCGGTGTCCGAGTTGAAGCGGACCTCCTCCCTTGGCATAAGGTAGGAGCGTCCTTCGCTGCCGGACACCGTTATCTTATGAGACAGTATGTTGACCTCCTGCACCCTGAAGAGCTCTCCGCCTATCTTGAGCCTTGAGCCCTCTGGTGGATACGCCTGCTTCTCCTCGCAGTAGAAGTCGTATTCGTAGCTAAGGCAACACAGCAGCCTTCCACAAGGCCCCGATATCTTCATGGAGTTGAGCGAAAGGTTCTGCTCCTTGGCCATCTTTATGGTAACGGGATTTAGCTTGTCTGAGACGCAGTGGCAGCAGAAGTCCCTTCCGCACACGGCAAGACCGCCAAGAACCCTTGACTCGTCTCGTACACCAATCTGTCTAAGCTCTATCCTCATTCTGAAAACGGCGACAAGGTCCTTGACGAGCTCTCTGAAGTCAACTCTGTCGTCTGCGGTGAAGAAGAAAAGCGCCTTTGGCTCTGAAAGCAAGAAGTGGGCGGTCACAAGCTTCATGTCAAGCTTGTGCTTCTCTATCTTCTCTCTACAGACCTTTATGGCATCCTGCTCGTCCTTCATGTTCTGTGCATATCTTTGGAGTTCTTCAGGAGTCGCCATGTGGGATATCCATGGAACGTCTCCATCCACCTCCACCATCTGAGGCTCTTCGTATGCCTGATCCCATACATTGGAATCATCTACGTCCTCACTCCCTTCCTCAAAGGACGTCTTGGTCTCGCTCACGATCTCGAACTTTGGAAGAGGTCCAAGCGAAAGCCTTCTGCCATCGGCTTCGAAGACCACTTCATCCTCAACGACATATCCCGTCGCTGCAAGCGGCTGATCCTCTTCCTCCCTTTCAGGATCTCTGGAAGGTGCAAAGTGGCACGCCCCTTTGCATTTGGCACAACCTGGCTTGTATTCCTTTCCTATGCTGGATGCAGACCCAACCACAATTCCCATATCAAGGCCGTATCTCGTTGGAGACACGACATGGGTCCCTGGGTAATACACGCTGTCGCTTGCACAGACCGTAAGGTCGTTGCTGCTAGGGGTCTTCACTAGATAGATATATGCTCTCTGAACCTGCTCTTCACCGGTGTTCTTCTTCATTTCGTTTCCTTATGTGTACGCATGAGACCTAGTCCACCAGGCCAATGGCACACCACTTCAATAGTACCTGCGAACGAGCCTCTAATCAAGGCATTAACGAATCCGTGCGTAATCCGTGCGCCCCATGAGTCCCATGAGGACCATGAGACCCATGCGTCCCGTTCATCCCGTAATGTCATAAATCGAGTTTTGAACAAAAGAAAAAGGCTTGGAAGAACTCCAAGCCTCTAAGTTACGCGGAATAGGGTTTGAACCTATGACCTTCACCACGTCAAGGTGACACTCTCCCGCTGAGTTACCCGCGCATTACTCTCCCAATTATGCACGAAAAACAAAAAGTGTCTAGTGGTTTCTGAAAAACCTGAAAAACCCATCAAACGAAGACTCTCCAAGTTGTCACTTTTTTGGACGAAAACCATCAAAAAAGTGACATGCAACCAATCACACGTCCAAAGAACGAGCAACCTTCACAAACGCATCCACTGCCTTGTCTATCTGCTCTGGCGTATGCACCGCGGACAGCTGCACCCTTATGCGGGCCTTGCCCTTTGGAACCACAGGATAGCAGAATCCAATGACGTACACACCCTCCTTCAAAAGGGCATCGGCCATCTTGACAGCCTTGACCTCATCGTAGAGCATGACTGGAACTATGGCGGTGTTGCCTGGAACAAGGTCGAATCCTGCGGCTTCCATCTTGGAACGGAAGAGCCTTGCGTTCGCCATGGTCTTCTCTCGATATGGATTGCCTTTTTCAAGAAGCTCTATGACCTTCATCGTTCCTCCTGCAACGGCAGGTGCCAATGTGTTGGAGAAAAGGTAGGGACGTGCGCGCTGACGGAACAGGTCAATTAGTTCCTGACGACCGCTTATGCATCCGCCGCTTGCGCCGCCAAGGGCCTTTCCAAAGGTTGTGGTGATCAGATCAACCTTGTCCTGAAGCCCATAGTATTCAGCAGTACCACGGCCCGTAGCGCCAATGTAACCCGTAGAATGCGAGTCATCCACCATGACCAGGCTACCGTACTGCTCAGCAAGGGCGCATATAGCATCAAGCTTTGCAATGTCGCCGTCCATGGAGAAGACGCCATCTGTGCAAATTATCATTCGCCTGCAATCCATAGAGACAGCTTCCTTCAAGCAGCTCTCAAGCTCAGCCATGTCGCTGTGCTTGTACCTGAAACGCTTTGCCTTGCACAGGCGAACACCGTCTATGATGGAGGCGTGGTTGAGCTCATCGCTTATGATCGCATCACCTTCTCCTAGAAGAGGCTCGAACACAGCTCCGTTCGCATCGAAGCAGGAGGAGAACAGTATGGTGTCGTCAGTTCCAAGGAACGCGCTTATCTTACGCTCAAGATCCTTGTGCAGCTTTTGGGTGCCACAGATGAAACGCACGGACGAAAGGCCGTAGCCCCACACGTCCATTGCAGCCTTGGCAGCCTCAACGACCTCCTTGTTGTCCGCAAGTCCAAGATAGTTGTTGGCGCAGAAGTTCAATACATCCACGACGCTTCCGTCTGGATTCTGGACCTTTATGAGTCCGCTCTGAGCGGAAACGATCACCCTTTCCTTTTTTGAAAGCCCCTGCTCCTCAAGACCATCCAAAAACTCCCTAAGCTCTTTTCTAAGTGCATCCGTCATACCTCAACCCCTCCTTGCCTGTATGGTTCTGATCATATCCTCAGTCATGGACTCCAAGTCGTAGTCAGGCTCCCAACCCCACTCCACTCTTGCTGCGTAGTCCTCAAGGCAATCGGGCCAGGAATCGGCTATGGCCTGCTTGACTGGGTCTATGTCGTATCCAATGGTGAAGTCCGGAATCAGATTCCTTATGTATGCCGCCTGCTCCTCCGGGCAGAAACTCATTGAGGCGATGTTGAATGCGTTTCTGTGGCGTAGCTTGTCAGGATTTGCCTCCATGACCTGGATTGCGGCCTTGACGGCATCTGGCATGTATATCATGTCAAGGTAGGTGTCGCTTCTTAGGAAGCATTCGTAGTGATGTTTCTCAACTGCGGCGTAGTAGATGTCAACGGCATAGTCCGTCGTACCGCCACCTGGAGGTGTCATGTTGCTTATGACGCCTGGGAAGCGAACGCCACGGGTGTCCACATCGTACTTGTGGTAGTAGTAGTCGCAAAGAAGCTCGCCTGCGACCTTGGACACCCCATATATGGAAGTAGGACGCTGGATGGTATCCTGTGGCGTGTACTGCTTTGGAGTAGAAGGTCCAAAGGCCCCAATTGAGGAAGGCGTGAACACGGCGCACTTCTCCTGGCGCGCAACCTCAAGAGATGTTATGAGGCCGTTCATGTTTATGTCCCATGCACGCTGAGGGTTGCGCTCGGCCGTTGCAGAAAGAATTGCGGCCAAGTGGTATATCGTATCTATCTTGTGCTTTTTGACGACCTCAAGGAGCTTTTCGCCGTCGCGGCTGTCCATCTTGTAGAACGGGCCTCCTTGGACAAGGTCCAAGTTGACGTCGTCGCGGATATCGGTAAGGACGACGTTGTCGCTTCCGTATTTTCTCCTCAAGCCAATGGCTATCTCAGACCCAAGCTGGCCTAGAGAGCCCACAACCAGAATGTTCTTCACAAACGGGCCTCCGTGAAACCTCGTATACAGGGACCTCCAAGTCCCTTGTAATTCATTGACAGCAAAAGCTGTTGGCACTAGAATTGGACCAAATGCGGACCCTTCGCAAAAGCTCCTGTCAAAGCTTCCGTAAAAGCTTGATCCAAAGCTGAACCAAAGACGGAACCAAAACAGAGCCCAACCTAAGGATCCATACGAAGTTCAGTATAGTGAACGAATTTTGATATGTCAAAACAAAAGAACGTCTTTCAGCGACAAAACCGGGTTGTTTGAAGCACGTTCCTGTTGATGACCGATTACAGACCAAGGAGAGAGAACATGGAAGCCCCTCCAATGATAGGAAAGAACATACAGAAGATGCGCACGGACCGCGGACTCACGCTCAACGTGCTGTCAGAGAAATCAGGCGTCTCAAAAGCCATGCTGAGCCAAATAGAGTCCGACAAGGTCAATCCAACCGTAGCAACGGTATGGAAGATCGCAAAGGGCCTAGGAGTGGAGCTCAACGAACTCCTCAACACTGATTCCCTTCCAAAGAGGATATTCAGCGTAAACCCCAACGAGACCAAGAGCGCAGCGGCCCTTGAGATGGTGGACCATGGTGTGACCATAAAGGTCCTCTCCCCCCTCAACATGGTGGAAGAGCTTGAGATGTACCTCCTTACGCTTCCAGTGGGCACGGAGCTTCCGTCCGAGCCGCACTACCCTGGCACGCAGGAGTTCCTTACAATCCTCAAGGGACAGGTTACGGTCACAGCGGGAGAGAACACGGCAACGCTCAAGAAAGGCGATTTCCTTGTCTACAACTGCGATGTAGACCATACAATAGCAAACAGCGGCAGCCAGCCGGCTGAGGTCCACATGGTCGTGAGGTACACCAAGAAATGATAGAGAAGCTAGACGAATTCAAAGGACAGCTCGAGGAGCTGGACTCAAAGCTATCGGACCCAAATGTCATGAAGGACATGTCCGCATACAAGAACCTCATGCAGGAGAGAAGCCGCCTTGTTCCAATCGTTGAGGAACTGACGAGCCTCAAGGACCTCATGGAGGAGCTAAAGGACAACGAAGCGCTTTCCAAAGAGAGCGATCCTGAGATTGCAGAGATGGCAAAGGAGGAGATCCCAGCTCTCAAGGAAAGGATCGAGCAGACGCAGAAGCGCTGCAAAATGCTCCTTGTTCCACCGGATCCAATGGAAGGCAAGAACATAATCATGGAGATAAGGGCCGGCACGGGCGGAGAGGAAGCGGCCCTCTTTGCAGCCGACCTCTATAGAATGTACTCATACTATGCCGAGTCCATGCACTGGAAGCTTGAAGAGATAAGCTCCAACGTAACGGAGCTTGGAGGCTACAAGGAAGTGATAGTCTCCATCTCCGGCAAGGACGTCTACGGCTCGCTCAGATGGGAAAGCGGCGTCCACAGAGTCCAAAGGGTTCCTGAAACGGAAAGCGGAGGCAGGATTCACACATCAGCCGTAACGGTTGCAGTCCTTCCTGAAGCTGAGGAGACTGAAGTGGAGATCCGCCAGGAAGACCTTCGCATAGACGTCATGCGTGCAGGCGGCCCTGGTGGGCAATGCGTCAACACGACTGAAAGCGCCGTTAGGATAACACACATTCCAACAGGACTGGTCGTGATTTGCCAGAACCAGAAGTCACAGCTCCAGAACAAGGCCGAGGCCATGAGGGTCCTGCGTTCAAGACTGTATGACCTTGAAGCCGGAAGAAAGGCAAAGGAACGTGCAGAGGAACGCAAAAGCCAGGTTGGAAGCGGAGACCGCAGCGAACGCATCCGCACATACAACTTCCCTCAGAACAGGCTCACGGACCACAGGATAAACCTCACCCTCTACAAGCTTGACCTCATCATGGAGGGCCACCTTGAAGACGTAGTCGAGGCCCTCAAGATAGCCGCAGGCGAAGAGGCCCTCAAGGAAGCGCAGTGACGGTCGAACAACTATACAAGGAGTGTTCCCGCGTCATTGGAAACGCCAGCGACACCCCTGCATTGGACGCACGAATCATCATCCAGTACGCACTTGGACTGGATAACAGCGCCTTCATGCTCAAAGGTCCTCAAGAAGTCCCCTCGATTGACGCAGAGCGCATACTTGGCATGGCCCACAGCCGCAGGGATGGCACCCCGGTTGCATACATAACAGGCCACCGCGGCTTCTTCATGGACGATTTCATTGTCAACGAAAGCACCCTCATCCCCCGCGCCGACACAGAGGTCCTCGTCGAACACGCAATCTCAAAATCAAAGCCCATAACCCTATACAAAGCCGATAATATTGCGCACACCCCTGTAAACAGGCCATTGTTTTCAATCCTTGATTTATGCTGTGGAACAGGCTGCATAGGAATATCGCTTGCCAAGACATTGGCCTTGGAACTTGAAAAGCACAACGCAGGCGGCTTCATAGACCTCACCCTCTCAGACATCTCTGAGGATGCTGCAGCTGTGTGCAGACAGAACGCCTTGAACATCCTGGGTTCCTGCAACCCATGCAAACGGTCCAGAGTCTGTTGGAACGTAGTCACAGGAGACCTCTTTTCAACAGTTGGAGACTCCCACTTCGACATCATAGTCACGAACCCTCCATACATAAGAAGGGATGTAATCCCAACGCTGGATGAACAGGTAAGGAATGAACCCATGCTTGCACTAGACGGAGGAGACGACGGTCTTGATGCCATTTGCCGCATAGTCGAAGATGCTCCAAAGCATCTTGTCACAGGAGGATGGATGCTCATGGAAATCGGCTTTGACCAAGGGGATGCCGTGAAGAGGATGTTCTCAAGTGCGGGTTTTGCGGACGTGTGTGTGGAAAAGGACCTTGGTGGACGTGACAGAGTGGTCATGGGAAGGATTTAACAGTAGAATAACGCAGACGAACGGTCAGGAAGGTTGGTATGTACGAAGAGCTTGTAAAAAGATTCATGCAAAAGGTCACAAAGTACTCGCAGGAGGACCATGACAAGATAGAGAAGGCCGCCTACTATGCGAATCTCAAGCATGAGAACCAGAAGCGCAAAAGCGGAGAGCCGTACATAATCCACCCCCTTGCGGTGGCTGAGACCCTAATCCAGATGAACATGGATGCGGACACGGTGTGCGCCGGTCTGCTGCACGATGTCATAGAGGACACGGATACATCGGAAGAGAACATAACGGAGCTCTTTGGAAAGAACGTGTGCGAGCTTGTGCAGGGCGTGACGAAGATTGCAAACATCAAGAACCTGTCCAAGAGCGCGCAGGAGGCCGAGACCATAAGGAAGATGTTCATTGCAACGAGCAAGAACATGCCTGTCATAATCATCAAGCTTGCGGACAAGCTGCACAACATGCGAACGCTGCAGTACATGGACCCCACAAGGGCCAAGGAGATTGCAAGCGACTGCCTTGACATATACGCGCCCCTTGCAGACCGCCTTGGCATCTCCTGGATGAAGGCCGAGCTCGAGGACCTTAGCCTCAAGACGCTAAAGCCGGACACCTACCAGTACATACAGGACTACCTGCTTTCCAAACAGGGAGAGTTCGACAAGTACCTTGAAACCATAAAGAAGAAGATATCAAATGCATGCATAGACGCAGGCATCAAGGGAATAAAGATAACATCACGCTCCAAACACACCTACTCCATCTACATGAAGATGAAGAAGCGCCGCAAGGAGATAGACGAAATCTTCGACATCCTTGGAGTGAGGGTGATATGCAACACCGTACCTGAGTGCTACACCCTAGTTGGAATAATCCACCAGCTGTGGCCGCCTATGGAAGGCCGCTTCAAGGACTACATAGCCATGCCAAAGGCCAACAACTACCAAAGCCTTCACACCACCATAATGACGATGAACGGCGTAATCCTCGAAGTCCAGATCCGCACCTACGAAATGGATCAGATAGCGGAGTACGGCGTTGCATCCCACTGGGTCTACAAGGCAAGCCTAGGAGGGGCGCAGTCAAGCCAAAGTTGGGTGAACATGGACAGCCAGCAGCTTTCAAGGATAGCCTCCAAACTCAAGACATGGAACAACGAGATTGAGCAGAGCGAATCCTTCATGGACGACATAAAGAGCGAACTTTTGAAGGACACCATCTATGTGTTCACCCCAAAGGGACAGGCTATAGAGCTTCCCGTGGGAGCCACCGCCCTTGACTTTGCGTACACGATCCATACGGAGATTGGAAACCAGACCGTAAGTGCAAAGGCGAACGGCTCCATCATCCCTCTTGGACAGCCTCTTCAGAACACTCAGGTCATAGAGATAATCACCCAAAAGAACGCCCATCCCAGGGTCTCATGGCTCAAATACGCCCACACCACAAGTGCACGCAGGAAGATAAGGGCATGGCTGAACAAGTACGATGAGAACCTTCTCATAGAGAAGAACATCATAGCCCACAAGAAGGACGTAGAGGCCGCCATAGCAAGCGAACCCGCCGCACCTCAGGCACCGCAGGAACTTGCAGACAGCGACATAGTGCGTCAGGTCAACAACGACAGCACGAAGAGCACAATAACCGTTGCAAAGAACCGCAACATAATGATAAGCATAGCCCAATGCTGCAACCCAGTCCCTGGCGATGCAATAGTTGGATACATATCAAGAGGCCGAGGAATCATCGTCCACAAGGCCGACTGCCCAAACCTTGCGCACATGTCGGAGATAGACCAGCGCAAGATCGAGGTCGAATGGGAGACCGCCGCCGAAACCGTCACCCGCCGCTTCATGGTGACAAGCAAGCGCACTCAGGATCTCTTCAGCGAAATAGAAGGGGCTCTTCGCAACCACTCCGGGCACCTAGTGGCAGGTAGTCTCATAGACGACGAGATGGGCAACCTCGTTGGAACGTTCACGGTGGAATGCGATAACGAGGAGTCATTCAAAAAGGTCGTCAAATCCATACGGAGCATTCCAAACGTTATAAAGATTGCCCCTGCGCCCATGAATTAGATATCATTGCAGGAGGAGTCGTCCCAAGTGGCATCATTCCAAGAAATACCATTCCAAGAGATATCATTCCAAACGGAGGTTCGTCATGAAGAAAGTCGTAGTTGCAAATGATCAGGGAGCCGTTGAGCTCACGGCATCTATAGTGGAGCATCTGAAGAAGCAAGGCTTTGAAGTCAACTATCTTGGCATAGGGGAACCTGTATCCGTCGACTATCCCGACATGGCAAAGGCCGCATGCGAAGAGTTCAAGAAAGGCGGCTACGAGTTTGGAGTTCTCTGCTGCGGAACCGGCATTGGCATCTCCATATGCGCCAACAAGATAGACGGCATAAGGTGCGCTCTACCCCAGAACTGCTACGCCGCCACCATGTGCAAGGAACACAACGACGCCAACTTCATAGCCTTTGGTGGCCGCATAGACTACCCCCAACCCGTCCTGGACATGCTTGACGCATACATAAATACCGATGTATCAATGGACAAGCGCCACGTTCGCCGCCGCGCCAAGATGATGGCGTTGGAGAAATAGAAGCCAAGTCTCACCCAAACGTCTTTGAACTTCTAAAAATCGATCTCAACACTTAAAAACTGCTGGCTCTTACTCGAAAACGGTGGTATTCGCAACGGAAGGTTTCTTCTTTTCTGGTTCTTCACGCAAAGTCGGTGCTTGGAAAAGGGGGCGGTACTGCCATTGTCCACGGGCGGCTTTGATGGGCGTTGTATGGCGTTGACGGGCGTTGTATGGCGGAGTGGGGCTTTGATGGGCGTTGCAGGACGCTGTGGGGTGGTGACAATTCAACGGTCTTCAAGAGCCCCAACGGCCCTGTAAGCCACAGACGCAGGAATGTCAGCGTTTCGTGATGATGGTGGGTGTGGTGCGTATGGTGGGTGAGGTCGCATCTGTAGGGCCTGTAGCGGTTGTGGCATCTGTAGCATGTGTTGCATCTGTGGCGGTTGTGGCATCCGTTCTACGGGGCGCATGGGGCGCACGGGGCTTACGGGGCGCACGGGGCTTACGGGGCGCACGGAAAGCCTACGGATTCATTCGCTTCGTCTTCGAGGGTTGCATTTCCCTCCGTCAATGTATTAATCCTCGAAGAAAACAGGGAATCCGAAATCCTGAAACACTATCTCCCTTTAAGTTTGTATACTCTGTTCCTATTTGAACTTATCGCCGTTTTTTTCAACGATAGAACTATCGCTATTCTGTCGGGATTGAACTTTTCAATTATGACAGGAGGTTCAAAACCCTCGTTGCACTCTTGGCCTCAAGGCGATTGTTTTCCCTAAAACCCTCAAAATCCACAGAAACAGACAAGAAGAACCTTCTTTTCCTTAAGTCAAACAGCTATCATTTGAAATTCTAGCACAGAACCAACCTACCGTGCTTTTACATAATGGTCATACATGAGGATGGAGCAGAACAGGCTCACCTTCCCTTCCATGAAGTTCCAGGCAATGCCAATGGGCAAAAGATGCTCGCGCCTGCCTGAATAAGGCATACCAATGGTTAGGGTGTTGAGCCTGAAAGTGAGATATGTAGGCATGAAAATGCCCTTGGAGTTGTGGTTGCTGCAGAACAGCCCAAGGCTTAGCATGGTGTTTATACCAGTGCCTGCAGTATCGCCGGAACTGACCCTGTCGCCAAGAAGGGCATAGCTGAACTCAAGGCCGGCCACTACGTCTGAAAGAGGAGAAGGCACTATTGGGGTTATGGCCTCGACTGCTACCTCAAGACGCTTGGTGAGACCAAACGTCATTCCACCTAGGAAATGAAGTCCTGTATCCATATATGGATCCCAAAGGAACGTACCGTTTCCAACCCTTATTCCAATATCCTTGAACAGCACGGAACCTCCATTGACGGACTCAGCCTCACCTGCGGCCAAGGAGAACATCGTGACAACGACAAGAACGACTACAAAGAACCTTTTCACAACACACCCTCCTTGCAAACCATCAGACATGATATAGAGGAGTGAACCTGAAGAAGGTTACACCCCATAGGACATTGACAGCCTCCAACCCCAACGACTGCATATCCAAAAGCACAAACGGAGAGAACCACTCGAATACATAGTCCTTGTCCATCGTTCTAAAGGGGGAAGCCTCAAGGTAGAGGAATATCCCACTCATGCGCTGATGAAGGAAAACGAACCCCGCAGTAAGGCTTGGAGACCAAGGCCCAGGATTGGAAAGAGTGAACTGCAAAGGATTCCATGAGAACCTTCCAATCTCCAAACAAAGGCCCAAACCAAGACCATCGAAAGAAAAACCACTGTCATGACCATCCCACGAGGCACCGCTCCATGCCTTGAACACAGGATTCAAAAGCTTTGAATCGAACGGAACATACGCTACATCAAGGGTCATTGAGGAAACGCTGTCGCTTCTTCCACACAGCGACACCCCAACACCAAGGTTGAAATATGAGGCATCGGCGAAGACAGGGACAAGACACAGTACAACAAGAAGAACAGCTAGAAGACGTCTCTTCACAATCAGCCTCCAAAGTAGTTCATGATGAAATCAAGCTTCTTCAACAAAGTATGCCACTTGGCGGCCTGTTCGTATGGAACCTGATTGGAATAGTCCTGGATATCCAGATAATGCTCCTTTAGCTGCAAAGCAAGTTCAGGACAATCGATCACAAGCGTTATCTCAGAGGAGCTGTGCATGCTTCTATGATTGAAGTTGGACGATCCGCATATCACATAGCGCTCATCGACAATCACAAGTTTTTCATGAAGCAGCGACCCGTTGGTGTATACGCTGGGATCCTCAATCCACACCTCAACGCCGGCATCCAAGAGATCCTTCGTGGCATACTTGGAGGCATTGAGAAGACTTGCTCTGTCGTCGTCCCTGAGAATCATCTCAACCTTGACACCTTTTGACGTACAGGACTTGACCGCTGCATACATATCGGCATCCAGTGTTGGAAGGAATGGAAGAATCAGAACCTCCTCCTTTGCCTGCGCCAGAACCGCACCGTACAATGGGGCGACAACCCCTCCGTTCACTTGGTTTACAATCCATCCTGAAATGGTAACTGAATCAGAGGAAGAAGGCTCAACGGCATCGGTCTCTTCAATATAGACCTCTTCAATATCGGTCTCCAAAGAAGGAGAACCCATACCCAAAGAAGCTATCTCCTCCCAACTGTAGCGGTTCCAGAACTCCACGAAGTCGTCAGTGAGCTTTTTGGCACAGGATGGCGAGTCGAACACATACATGGCATCCCTGTCGCCGCCGTCCTCGATGCTACTCATGGAGATGTAGTTCAGATTCATGCCGCCAACAGCCACGTGGATTCCATCAGAGACGAAGAACTTGCGGTGCTCGCGGTAGAACAGGTTGAATACCCATGGGATTCTGTTTGCAGACAGCCTGTTGTACTCAAGAAGATGCACCCCGTAGTCCCTAAGGTCGTAGAGCGTGCGCATGTGGTAGCGCGACTCCGTCATATCCAGCGAACTCGAAGAATCTATCACCACATAGACATCCACACCGGCCTGAGCCTTGGCCTTCATGGTATCGAAAACATCTTGGTTCAGGTCGCACTCGGACCCAAGGAACACAGTGCATATGAAATAGTCCTGCGTGTCCTCAAGCATCTTCACAAGGCGGTCCTTCCACTGGCTTCCATCGTTGTAGACCTCTGGAAACGTCATCTCCACACGGTCGTAGCCAAGGATGTCCAACTTCTCACCAAGCTCCAAGGACGGGTCCTGCGACACCTCGTTCATCATCCCAGAGACCGATGTCCTTGAACCGGTCGATACCGTTGAACACGAAACGACCAATACGGCGAGCAAAGAGGCAATGAAAAGAAGACACAACGAACTTCTAGACTTCATACTCATACCGGAGACCATCAAAACTCGGTGAAGGAACAAGGCATAAGCGTTCCAAACGAATAGTGCCTTACCACCCCGCTTGTGCGTGACACCATGTAGACCTGAGCGTATGGAGACATGAACTCCGACAAGAACTGCCTGCACAACGCACAGGGAGGAGCCGGGTCGTCTGCCGACGAAGCCACAGCCAATAGCTTGAAGGATGTTTTTCCCTCTGCGGCAAGAGCAGCCATTGCAGCACCGCGCTCAGCGCATATCGTGCCCCCAAAGGAGGCGTTCTCTACATTGCAGCCCTTGTAGATGTTGCCGTTTTCAGTAAGTAGCGCAGCACCAACCTTGAACTTGGAATAAGGAGCGTATGCATTGTTCTGGACTTCCAAAGCAAACGAAAGAAGGTCTCCTATGACGGTCTTATCATAAAAAGCTTTGGTTTCACTCAAAACCAGGCTATCGAACTCTTCAAGGCTTGAGAATGCAGGGAACTGAGAGAAAGCCTTATATACAATGTCAGCACCAGCCTCAAGCTGATCGTCCAAAGAGATATTGTCAGCACCACCGACGATTCCAATGGAACTGCACAGGGCCTCCTTTGCAGCCCTATGTCCATCAACGGAGGTCTCCACAACCACACATTCCTCATGGGACAGACCAAGCTTCAATGTGCAATACCTGTAGGCATCCCCATGAGGCTTTCTCCTCTCGACTTCTTTGGCATATACAATGCAATCGAAGTCGCTGGCACAAAGACCGGCCTTTTCAAGGGCCATGTCAAGCTCTCCTGCATTCTCAGCGCCATACACGGCAAGCTTCACTTCCGCCCTCACGGCATTGGACACAAGTCCAACAATGGATGAGCCAACTGCGCTTATATCAAAAACAATTCCCTTTGTCATATATCATCTCTCAACCGTCTAGCAACGCACTAGCACTGTCTAAGGAACCTTCCCTCTCCAGGAACTCCATAGTATTCGCCATCCTCCATGATCACCTTTCCACGAAGAATTGTCATGACCGCCCTTCCCTGCACTTCAAAGCCACGGTATGGGGTGTACAACGAAGCGGAATGCACATTGGAATCATCCAAGGTCCACTTCACAGAAGGATCGAACAACACTATGTCTGCGTCCGTTCCAAGTGCGAACGAACCTTTGTTTGGATAAAGCCCAAACAGCCTTGCAGGGTTTGCGCTCATAAGCTCAACGAGCTTTGTGAAAGGAAGTACATCCTTGCCAGAATGGCCATTGGCCTCAGCCCTGAACGTATTTAGAAGAGTGAACATCTCCTCAGTGCCGGGTATTCCAGGGTAGATCGTCCTACAGTCGCTGCTTGAAAGCTTCTGCTCCCTTGTGAATGCACAGTGGTCGGTTGCAATCACCTGGACCTCTCCGTCAACGACGGCTTCCTGCAAGGCCTTGTTGTCAGTCTTGTCCCTAAGAGGAGGTGTCATGACATAAAGCGATGCATCAGGACCTTCAAGCTTGCTTCTATCAAGGAAAAGGTAGTGGGGAGTCGTTTCCACATAGACCTCCAGACCCTTCCCTCTAAGTCTGCGCACCGCATCAAGACCGCATTTGGATGAGACATGAACGACATACAAAGGGCAATCCGCCTCAAGGGCGATTCCTCCAAACAGATCTATGGCCTTGCCTTCAGCCTGAGCCGGGCGCAGCTTTGCATGCGATGCAGGAGAGAAATCACCTGTCCAGTTGTCTGAAAGCTCCTCGATCATGGGATTGAACTCGCAGTGTGCGCACACCATAAGGCCAAGCTTCTTTGCGTTCTTGAACAAATCCAAAAGGTCGTCCCTGTTTTCGATAAGGTATCCGGTGTTCCTGTATGTCGTGAATATCTTCAGGGTCTTTATACCCATCTTCTTGAGGTCTTCAAGCTGCTTTCCAATTGTATTGTCATAGCCATGTCCATAGACCCCTTGGTGTATCGTATAGTCTATGGCCATGCCCGGACGCATCTCGTCAAGCCTGTAGTTCGCACTGTCCACAAGCCCCATTCCCTTGTTGTGGTCGGCAAAATCCACGACTGTCGTCACGCCACCAAACGCAGCCAGCCTTGAGCCTTGCTCAAAGCTGTCGCATGTGACGGTGCCACGGCTTACAAGATGGTAATGGGTATGGGCATCTATGAGACCGGGCATCACAACAAGCCCTGAAGCGTCCACAACCCTTGTACCGGTTGGGCACGAAGATTCATCTATAAAGGCCTCAACCTTGGAGATCATTCCTTCTTCCACAAGAAGGTCTGCATCCCAAGATGCCTTGTCATCGACCAAACGACCGTTTTTTATGAGTATGGCAGACATATCAGGCTCCTTTTCAAATTCAAATAACATCCATAATGATACGTTATGGGTGGCCAAGCGACCACCCACAACTAAGTACAAAACATTCCAGTTGTACTAAAACTACTGATGGACCACAGGGTTCTTCGCAGCCATGACTTCATCGACACGTCCAATGACGGTATGTTCAGGTGCGTTGCGAAGGCTCTGTGCATCCTTGTATGCAATGTCGTGGAGCTCTATCATGGCATCGCAAAAGTCATCCAGAGTCTCCTTTGATTCGCTCTCGGTTGGCTCTATCATGAGAGCCTCGTGCACTATCATTGGAAAGTACATCGTTGGTGGATGGTATCCACGGTCCAAGAGCCCCTTTGCAACGTCTATGGCTGTCACACCCGTTTCATCCTTGAGTTTGGAAAGGCTCATGACGAACTCATGCATGCACCTGTCACCGTAAGGCACATCGTACACGTCCTTAAGACGGGAGAGTATGTAGTTCGCATTGAGCACTGCATTCTCTCCACATTCCTTTAGACCCTCACCGCCCATGGCGAGTATGAAGGCATACGCCTTTAGGAATACAAGGAAGTTCCCCCAGAACGTGCTTACCTTGCCAATCGAACTCTCGCTGCCCCAGTCGAAGCGGTAGGTGCCATTGGCGTTCTCAACGACATCGGGCTTTGGAAGGAAGGCGCAAAGGGCCTTCTTGACCATGACAGGACCGCTTCCCGGACCGCCGCCTCCGTGTGGGGTGGAAAATGTCTTGTGAAGGTTAAGATGCACGACATCGAACCCCATGTCTCCGGGCCGCGCCTTGCCAAGGATTGCATTGAGGTTGGCGCCGTCGTAGTAGAGAAGTCCGCCGGCTCCGTGCACAAGGGATGCAATCTCAAGGATGTCCTGCTCGAAAAGGCCAAGGGTGCTTGGATTCGTGAGCATTATGCCTGCAACATCGGGTCCAAGCTTTGCCCTGAGATCGTCAAGATCCACAAGCCCGCGCTTGTCAGCCATAACCTGCACCACTTCGAACCCGTTCACGGCGGCGCTTGCAGGATTGGTTCCATGGGCCGATTCCGGTACGAGTATCTTCGTGCGGGTCACGTCTCCCTTTTCGAGGAAGTAGCTTCTGATTATCTTGAGTCCTGTGTACTCGCCATGTGCCCCCGCACAGGGCTGGAGGGTTCCCCAATCCATGCCGGTGACGGCGCAAAGCTGCATAAGAAGGTCATGCATGACCTCAAGGCAGCCCTGTACGGTCGATGCATCCTGCAGAGGATGGATATCCGTAAAGCCTGCTAGGGATGCAACCTGCTCGTTGACCTTTGGATTGTATTTCATGGTACAGGAACCAAGCGGATAGAAACCGTTGTCAACTCCAAACGCCATTGTGGAGAGCTTCGTGTAATGCCTTACGACATCAAGCTCAGACGCCTGAGGAAGCGTTGGCGCATCCTGTCTTCTAAGATTCTCAGGAATCTCCGTGCATGAACATGGAACATCGAGCCTTGGAAGCCTGAAGGAACCTCTTCCTTCCTTTGAAATGTCGAATATCGTAGGGACGCTCATGCCATGAACCTCCTTGCGTTTTCAATGTAGAAATCCATCTGCTGTTTGGTCCTCTTCTCCGTAACGGCCACGACAAGTATGCCTTCGTCCTTTTCGTCACGGGTTATCTCGGAGAGTTTCACACCCGCAAAGACATCGTGTTCAAGAAGCTCTGCCACAAGGCCATCGAGCCTTGAAGGGTCGTCGAACCTAAGGGCGAACTCGCACCAGAACGGCTTGTCGTATGCAAGGCTTATGCCATCTATTCCAGAGAGGCCGTCTGCAAGATAGTGGCTTTTTGCATAGCACTGCTTTGCCACCTCCTTGATTCCGTTCCAGCCAAGCAGAGAAAGGTGGACCGCACTTGTAAGCGCCATGAGCGCTTCGTTCGAGCAAATATTGCTTGTAGCCCTCTCCCTCTTTATGTGCTGCTCCCTTGCCTGAAGGGTAAGTACGTAGCAGGTATCGCCGTGGGTATCCACCGTCCTTCCAACAATCCTTCCGGGAATCTTCCTCATAAGAGGCTGCTTGACCGCCATGTATCCGCAGTATGGACCGCCAAAACCCATTGGGATTCCAAACACCTGGGTGTCGCCAATGGCTATGTCAGCACCCCATTCAGCCTGGCTTTTCTGAATGGCCAAGGACAATGGGTCGGCCTCGATTGCAAGCAGCACACCTGCATCATGAACCTTGTCTGCAAGGCCTGTATAGTCCTCGATGATGCCGTATCTGTTTGGAGACTGCACGATTACGATTGCAGTTGCGGGATTCAGGACATCGTTCACTGCTGCGACATTGGTTTGGCCTTCCCTCTCCGGAACGACATGAACCACATGACCACGCCCCTTCGCCCATGTCTCTACGCAGGAGATTGCAAAAGGATGCATGGTTGAAGACACCACTATCTCGTTGCTCTTCCTTCTATTGGAAATGCCAAGGGCGGCAGCCTCAGCCGCGGCGCTGGCTCCATCGTAGAGGGAGGCGTTGGAGACATCCATGCCGGTAAGCGAGCATATCATGCTCTGATACTCGAATATGCTCTGAAGCACTCCCTGCGAGATCTCCGGCTGATATGGAGTGTATGCCGTGACGAACGATGGAAGGGCCGTTATAGCCTTGACCGCAGCAGGTATTATATGGTCATAGCTCCCCTCGCCCAGGAACGAAACTCCTTTCACGTTCCTCTCCGCAAGGGCTTCTATGTGTTCGACAACTTCATGCTCGCTCATCCATTGTCCAACCTGAACAGGTTCCTTGAGCAGAACCTTGTCAGGAATGCACTCAAAGAGTTCTTCAATGGACTCCACGCCTATGGCCTTTAGCATGAGCTTTTGGTCTTCACTGGTATGGGTGATGTATGGGTTCATCTATTCTCCTAAACCTCTTCAGCAAGGAACTTCTCGTACTGGGCGGCATCTAGCAGGTCGTCTGCAAGGACGGCATCCTTCATCTTGTAGATGTATGCTTCGTATGGATCCTCGTTGATCTTCTCAGGACTGCCGTCAAGCTCTTCGTTCACTTCGCAGATTTCACCGGATGCAGGTGACACTATTGGACTTGCAGCCTTTACGGACTCTATGTTGGAGACCTCTTCGCCCACCTCGAACGTAGCACCCACTTCCGGAAGTTCAACGTATACTATCTCGCCAAGTGCATCCTGTGCATGGTCCGTAATTCCAATGAAGGCTACTCCGTCCTTCATCATGACCCACTCGTGGTCCTTGCTGTACATTCTGTCTGCCAATATCTTGCTCATGTAAAACTCCTATTTCTTTTTCTTCATATTCTGTCTTCGTCTATGCAAAAATTCTCTTCCAAGAACGCAAGGTCAAGCTGAGGATAGAGCACGAACCTTCCAAGAAGATTGTGTACACGCTCTATTGCCTGGGCCTTGGCGTCCTTGTCGATTACGGCCTTGACCTTGCTCAAAGTACCCGCTTTCTCTCCCTTGGTTATCTTTGCCGGACGCGTGTTCCTGAGTACGAACGAAATTATTGATGCAATCTCCTTCATCTCCTCAGGTCCCATGCCAAGCGTCGTCACGGCAGGAGTGCCAATTCTAAGTCCGCTTGTATACCAAGGGCCATTTGGGTCGAAAGGAAGTGCATTTCTGTTGAGAGTGATTCCGCAGTCTATGAGAGCAGACTCGGCCTGCCTTCCGTTTATCCCAAAACCAGCAACGTTCAGAAGCATGAGATGGTTGTCCGTACCGTTGGTCTGAAGCGCAAGTCCCTCGTCCAGGAAAGCCTGCGCAAGAGCCTTTGCGTTCTCCACCACCTTTCGGGCATAGTCTTGGAATGCAGGACTTGAAGCCTCTGTGAGGGCAACGGCCTTTGCCGCCATGACATGAGGAAGCGGTCCTCCTATTACGAGAGGACAACCTTGGTCAACGGAATCGGCAAAGCGTTGCCTGCAAAGAATCATGCCGCCCCTTGGGCCACGAAGGGTCTTGTGCGTGGTCGTCGTGACGACATCGGCCCATTTGACAGGGTCATAGTCCCCTTCGAAGACCTTGCCTGCGACAAGACCTGCAAAGTGCGCCATATCACACATTAGGACGGCACCGCAGGAATCCGCAATCTCCCGCATTCTATGGAAGTTTATCTTCCTTGGATATGCGCTGTAGCCTGTAAGCAGTATGAGAGGTTTGATCTCCCTTGCAAGCCTTTCTATCTCATCGTAGTCGAGAAGACCGGTCTTCTCATCCACCGAGTAGGAATAGGCATCGAACATCTGTGCCGATACATTGAGCCTGTATCCATGCGTAAGATGCCCGCCGCTGTAGTAGTCAAGGCCAAGAAGCCTTTGGCTTCCGGTCTTCTCCCTTATGGTGTTCCACTGCTCCCTCGTAAGGGCCGCAGGATTGGTCACACCCATCTCTTCAAGGGCCGGGACCTCCACCATTGCATTGAGGATGGCCCAATAGGCGCAAAGGTTCGCATCCGCACCGCTATGGGGCTGCACGTATGCATGGTCCGCACCAAAGAGCTCGCACGCAGTCTTGCACGCATAATCCTCAATTGCGTCCACGTTGTCGCAGCCTGCATAGTAGCGGTGATAGGCGAAGCCCTCCGCATATTTGTCAGTAAGCAGGTTCCCCATTGAAAGATGCACTGCAGGACTGCTGTAGTTCTCACTCGCAATGAGCTTTAGGTGGCTTCTTTGGTTGTCCAGCTCCCGCACTATACGGCTCGCCACAAGGGGGCTGACCTTCCTGACCTCTTCAAGCTGGGCCAGATACGCAACCATGACGTCGTCTACATCCCCGCCCGAGACCTGCATCTTTTCCAGATACTTCTTCAATGCCGATTCCTTTGCCATTAGACTCTCCTTCTATACCCTACAAGCCTTTCTTTATCTTTCCTTGTCTTTCTTGCGTGATATCACTTCCGGTGCTATGTATGCCGGCTGCTGCGACATCTTTTCCTTGGAAGACTTCTCTGACTTCCTTCCCTTGCTTTCCTTTCTGATTTCACCTCTTGCCATAGAAAAACCTCCATTGCGTCTTTGACCGCACCTTCTATGCATTCCAGTACATCCAAATGCATGTTTTTCCTATTCCATGCGGCTTTCTCATGATACATCCTATCAAGTGTCAACGTCAAACAATATTGACAACCAAAAAAGATTTGGGTTAACGTATCAATGCTCTATTTAACACTTGAATACAGAGGAACTTGCGAGGCGTAGCCTCAAGTGTTCCCATACTGCACAGCTTGGAGGAATGATGGCTAAAGAAGAGGCGATTGAGGTTGAAGGTCTTGTCAAGGAGGCGCTTCCAAACGTGATGTTCCGTGTGGAACTCAAAAACAAACACGTGATTCTTGCGCACATGTCAGGTAGGATGAGACAGAACCACATCAAGATCGTCCCAGGCGACAGGGTCAAGATTGAAATGTCCCCATACGACCTTACAAAAGGCAGAATCATCTATAGAGAGAAATAATATCCAAAAGAGATCTCCCCCGTCTTCGTTTTTGCATTCGCATTTGGAACGTCCGGCTTTGTCTGGACGTTTTTTTATGGCCCAGATGCTGATGAATAATTCAACTAAACACTTTGGACATCGACCACATGTTTTAGTCAAACGCACCGCCTTGGAAAGAGACGCACAATGTTACATATCGGGACATTCCATAGGTCTTTGTACCAATATGCAACACAGTATTTCCAAATGTGGGTTTTCCTAACAAAATGTCTAAAAGGCTGTAACTCCCGGTCGTCAGGATTGTTTAGCTTCTGTCAACATCGTTTTACAAAAACGGATGGAAGGAGAGACTATCATGAAGAAATGGACTACGATCCTGCTGCTGGCCCTGCTGGCCGCCGCCATATCGGCATTGGCCGTGGTGCGCTTGGCCTCCTCGGAGCCAAGGCTTGTGGTGATGGGGGTATACTCATCGCCGATCATGCCGGTTTGATGGGTGTCATACGGGGTGATGGCCAGCCCGGCTTCCAGCTTATAGCGCTTCACATCGTCCATCCAGCCCTGCAGCGTTTGCGCGGCCTGCAGCTTTACGGCATAGTCCTCGGCCGGTCGTTTT
>OQVS01000332.1_pt1 | contig 31654 bp, 43 predicted proteins | sample 1691601 | NCBI WGS metagenome assembly OQVS01 (sample SAMN03418268, study PRJEB22391) | human gut metagenome | biome: human-gut; feature: organic feature; material: feces | host: Homo sapiens | place: Tanzania | collected 2013-01 | reverse complement strand
TGTGAACATCCTTCTGACAACGCATAGCCCCAATTTTATGCTGGCGCTGGATGCATATATGAGAAAATATGATATTTCAGATGTTACGAATTTTTATCAGACTGAAATGTTAGAAGACAATTTCGTGAGCTATAATTGTGTCAACGATAACATGGAAACAATATATCAAGATTTTCTGCAGTATCTTTCAGAGGTGAAAATGCTTCGTAATGAATACTTAGAGGGGATCGGAGAATAAGCGTGGTTACGAAAGATGTGCAGTCGTATGCGACTAATAATTGGAGTCAATTTCTGAAGCCAATTTCCGAATTATCAAAAACAGGCAAAGGAACATCATTGGTAGAGAGCTCAGAAGAACTCTATAGCTTTGATGACATATGTAAGTCTTTCTATAAAAATAAGAAGGTGCCAACTTCAGCCGACGCATTGAGGGTTACTAATCGCACGGTGGAATTTGTGGAGTTTAAATCAGGGTTTGAGCAGAAAATTTCAAAAAATAACTTTGATTTGGAAAAAGGAACCTGCACGATTTTAGGCGGCATATGTAAAGACTTCTGGAGCTGTTTTTCTAATTTACAAAAAGCAAATAGAAAAGAGCTTATTTATGCCATCCGCATTAAAGCATTAGAAAGCTATATAACATTAGAAAAACAGATACTCCCGCTCTGCCAAGATACAACTGCAGATGTTAGATTAAAGCTTATAATTGTCGTTGATGTGGATGCAGTTGACGGCATGGAAGATACACTCTCTGACTTAGCAGTCAAAGAGCCTCCTGAGGGGAATTCAATTTCCGATGTAAGAAAGGCTTTGCTTCGGCTGATTAATCTTCATGATGCAGAAAACAACACTTACCTTTATGACTGCATTGAGGTTTTATCTGCACAAGACTATTTAAATAGCCTTAAGGCTAAAAACAATAAAATCAAATCGCTTGTCTAAGAATATTTGCCGCTGTTTGACTCCTTAGATATGCCTTGCTACAGAATAAGTACACGAGCCCCAATACGGGGCTCGTGTACTTATTTGTTGTCCGTTTGCTCGTCTCCAATTGAATCAACTTTACCCTTGACTTTTCTTATCATGTTTCTCAGAAAGTCAGGTACAGGTGCGCCGAGCTTATCTATATTCTCTACCATTGAGCCAAGCTCGGTTATGAGGTACCACAAACAAACGATCGGCGTAATTATTATGTACTCGTAGGCGAGACCAAGCTGTGGCAATATGACGCCCAATGCAATATCAAGCATGGCGGATATCAATACTGCGACTATGCTGCCGAGTTTGTGCCACAAGCCCTGCCGGGCGACATTGCTCGACCATTCTCCGTGAGAGAGGGCAGCCCAGCTGCCCGTTAGATAATCCAGCAGCATTGCAGCAATCCATACTACGATGATCCAACCTATAGGACCGATGAGCGCAGTGACAAAGGCAATTGCTCCTGTTACTGCAGCCTTAATTTCAGTTGCTTTATTCGGTGCGTTCATAATTTTTTATCCTCCGTATTACTTGATTACTTGCCGTTAAGCAGTTTGTTCCATGTCCAAGCCCCGACAATGCCATCGGGATTTTTTGCGCCACGGTTTTTCTGATAGCGCTTTACAGCCGCCTCGGTGTTGCTGCCGAAGCTGCCGTCTATCGCAATCAATGATTTGCCGTTGATGTTGGTGTATTCCAACGAACGCAGCATTCGCTGAAGCGCCTTTACCGCTGCGCCTGTGCTGCCGTTGCGCAGGATGGGTAATTCTATATTCACTGTCTTTTCCTCCTTGCTGGGCTCTGTGACGGGTTCGCCACTCGCCAAGATTTTGTTGACGGTCTCGGCTATCTGTCCTTGCCGGTCGTATAGATACTTGCCCGGGCATGCCTTGTTCTCATAGTCTCGATGCACGGTCATATTGCAGCCGTTCTTATGTTCCATTCGATCGGACTTTTCCGTACTCCAAACGAGCCATTCAATACCGTTACGTCGGCATACATCGGCGACCAGTTTTATAAGGGTGTTGTACACCTTGTCGTTGACTGCGTAGGGATGCCTTGCATCCGAAGCACATTCTATGGTGATAGCTCGTCTGTCGTTTGCCGATGAGCTTGTGCATGCTGAGCGTTCGTTCTCGGGAACATACATACCCACACGACCGTCTGAGCCGATGCCGTAGTTTGCGCTGGCTCTCTTGCGCTGGAACAGGCTGCCGAGACCCTCGACCGAACACTGACCGGCGGCGCAGTGGATCGTTATAGTATCGATTTTCTTACCGTTTCTGTTGCCCCTGTACGGGCTTATTTGCGTGAAGTCCACAAGCGGACTGTTGCTCATATTCTCACTTCCTCTCTCACCATTCTACCCATTCGCCCATCCACACATAGACCTTGCCGTCCTTAAGGTAGTACGCATTATTGATAAGCGGTGTGCCGTCTGTGTAAACAATGGGATTGGCTTCTGTACCTGTGGGATTTTCCTGCTGAACATACTCCTGCCGTACAAGCACCTTGCCGACATAGATGTTTTCCCAGTCAAATCCGAGTTTGTCCGACTGCACGATTTCCATAGTCATGCCACCGAGTGCATCAATGCTTTTTGCGGTTGAATGGTCAGATTTGATATTGGACAGAAGTTCTTCAAATTTCATCTGCATATACCTCTTTGATTGCTGAGATCTGTGCTTTCAGCGTGTCAATATCCTCGGCTTCGTCCTCGCCGTCGACAGGGGTATCAATCTCCACCCAGCCGTCAGTGCTGTCGACTGCGATGCAGTTCCATGCGGTTATGCCGCCGTCATTGGTCAGTGCCTTACCCTCTGCGGCTGTCAGCAGGATGCGCTCGTGCGCAACGCCGTTTATCGTGTTCGTTACCTTGCCTATAGTCATGATGTCACCTCACTAGTCAATATTGTCTCCCCTGCCGCAAAGGTCGTGCCGTTGTAAACCGTGTCGGTCGATGCCTTCACGATGATTTTCGCCGACACAGCGCCGTTTCGGATATTTGCCAATATCCTATCTACATAGTTTGCGGTCGTGAAAAATTCTATAACCAAACTGGGGTTGTAGGTGTACATAAAGTTTCTATAATCGCAGGCTATCACGCCATACCCTACCGATCCGACAACAATATGATCAAGCGATATCATATTTGCAAATATAGCTTCCGAGGATAAACTTGTTACATGAGGTAACGATAACTCTTTAATTCTGCTGCAAGAATCAAATGCATTGGACTGAACTGCAATCAAACTGTCAGGGATGCTTACAGTCTCTAAATTGCTGCATAGTCTAAAACAGTCTGCGTTAAGCTCAGTTACGCCCTCGGGTATGTCGATGCGTTTCAAATACTTACATCCATAGAATCCGCCCAAAATTTTTAGCCCCGTCGGAAAGGTGATGTGTTCAATGGCGGTCTGTGCAAAACCGTTCCTCAATACAGCGGTTTTCCAGCCATATTCTATGTTGCCGCCACCGCCTATCGGCGATGCGGTTTTTAGCTTCCAGCAACCGCTCAGGATAGGGTTGTTACCACCGGGAACCGAACTCAAATCCTTGGGTATTACTACATGCTCAAGATTTGTGCAGTCACTGAACGCAGAGCTACTTATAGACTTCACTGAGTTTGGAATGACCAAATCGCAAATAGCGGAGCAACTACGAAATGCACCCGAAGCAATACTTACGACAGTATTCGGGATGTTTACATCCATCAATGATGTACAGCCAATAAATGCATAATCGGGAATAGCTGCGCATTGCGGCGGAAATTCAATGTCTGTCAGATATGAGTTATACGCAAAAGCCCTAGCTGGTAGCGCATCCCACAAATACTCTATGGATTTGCCTGAACCATAAGGACCGGCCGAAGTTAACTGCCCGCCTGTTAACCACGACGAAGAACTGTTGATATTTACGCATGTCGCTGGGATTATCACTTTTTCGAGGCTGTGACACAGTGTAAACGCATTGGCTTCGACCGTGGTCAGCTCCTCGGGGAGGTCGATTTGAGTAAGCGATACGCAGTTGCTAAACGCCCCCGCCTTGATTGTTGTGACGGTTGATGGGATGTTGATGTGGCGCAGCGAACCGCAGTATGAGCAGAAGTTGCTGGGGATAATCGTTATTCCCTCCGGCAGCAAAATACTAGATATATTCGACGCACCGTAAAAAGCGAAATCGCCCAGTGCCGATACATTGTCGCCGAACTCGACCTTCGTTATTGATGCCACATAGCCCGGCATAAATGTATTGCTGCTCGACCCGCCCCAGTTCGGCACCCATGTGCAATCCTCGTCGGGGGTGAGCGTTATAACATACGCACCCACTCCGGCGTAGGTGTGCGCCCTTGACACATTGCCAGCGGTCGCTACACGCTCAGAACTGCCGTCGCCCCAGTCAATTAATACGCCGCTTGCCTTGGACTGCGAAAACCTCAGCGTGGGTGATTTATTGCCGCTGGTGAATGATATCCAAATGCGGGTCTTGCCGTCTGTGACCTTGAACTTAGGGTACACGGAAACTGGGTGCGGGTAGTTCTTCAGCGCCTCAATCGTTTTCGTCCAGCCGAGGAAGGTGAGGTTGTCGTGCTCGGGCGGCGCAGGCAGTGCGGTAAGTGCCTGAATCTCGTCAAGCGTATATGCCCGTATTAGCGCACCGTCGATATCCTTGAACGATATCAGCACTCGGTCGGTCTGAATTGACGCTATCTCGTCCGGCATATCGGCAAGGGTCATCGTGTCGGTCTTGCCGGTCTTAGCACGAATGGCATCGGCTATGGCAGCCAGTTTAGTAGTCAGCATTTTCAATCACCCCCAAAGCCGTGTTAATCAAGTCGTTGATGTGTTCATCGGTCGGGATGTCGTCCGCCTTTGCAAGCGTGGTCGAGTAGAAAAACCACTGACTATCAGTGACATTTCCCGCCAGCTCGGCAAGGACATAGCTGCCGTTATAATAAACGATGGTCTGCGAGACAATCACCCCGAATTTCTCGGCGATATTGAAATTCGTGAAATCCAGTGCGCCGTATGTGCCGTCCGTGTAATTGACCACGACCGGCGTTCCGGCGACTAGGACAGCCTGAGACACCTGCGATGGCGTGATCTCGCTCGTTGTGCCGGTCAGCGGCTTTAAATCATCAGCAGATAGTGCACCGACCTCATCGGCGGTGTATTTTGGCTTCTCAGCGGACTTTGCCCACGCAGGAACGGTAGGGTCTGTTTCCTTAATGGGATTAGCCTTCATGTAGTCGGCCACAGCCTGTGTTACATCGTCGGGGCTTATGCCGCCCAGCTCGTTCAGCTTGGCGAGGATCTGATCGTAAACGCTGGTCGGGGGATCTTCTATCGGGCCTTCGTCGTCACGGATGCAGCGGATGCAGTTGATCACGGCGGGCGTGGAGGTTATCAGATCTCCGGCGAACAGGCCAATCTCAATCATGCAGGTTTCGGTGATGACCGGCAGGCTGCAGCTTGTGCCGGAGAAGATGCTGTCGATGACAGAGCCATCGAAAAAACGGACACGCATAGTTTTCGTGTCGTAGTCTGCCCATTCGTCATCGAGCGCCCAGTTGATGGTGTAGTCACTGTTGCCGTTCACTATGGCCTTTGTGTCGCTGGATGCGACTTTGCCTTTTACGGTGATGTTTATAACGGGCATATCATGCCTCCTAACTCATATCGTGCGGTGCGCCCATGTGACGGTAGATCCGCTGGTGGTTCGGGTCAGCTCGTGAACGACAGTTGTGTTGTCCTCGACTGTTATGGCGTAAAAGTATCTGGTGTTGCCGGATACCTTGGATAGGTGATAACGCAGCCCGTTATACTCGGCCTCAACAACAAGGTCGAATATAAGGGCGAATGCCCAGTCGTCCGAGGTTTTGTTATCCGTTAAAATGCCGCTGCTTTCGGTAATTTTTGCAACAAAAGCGCAGGGGAAAGGAGCACATGACTTTTCAAATCCGTAGCTTTTCGTTCCGTCACTATTAATTGATGCACAAATGGGCTTTACACAACAACGATCAAGGTTTGGCACCATACGCCAGCCGTAGAACTCGGCCGACTGCTCGGTACAGCTCACGAGCTGCAGCATGTTGCCTCGATAATTCATGGTGACGGGGCGGCCTTCGTCATAGGCCGCTTTGATTTTCACAAAATCAGTGTCCAAATAGTCGAATACATAAGGTATCGAAGCTATGAACGACTTGATTGCGGTGAAAAGGTCGGAAAGCTTGGTCTTGCGATTTTTCGACACCGAGCTGTCGTACAGGATGAGCTCGTCATCACTTGAGAGAGCGTCTGCACTGTCCAGACCATGGATGTTGGGAGCGATGCTCCCGATAAGGATTCTTGCCATTACGATTCCTCCAATGTTGTAAGATAGATACTTCCGTCGTCATCGAGCTCAAACTCGGGTGCGTCGCCGGAATAAACTGCATAGATACTGCTGCTTTCAAGCTCGTAGCTGATAGTCGGTTCAACAGCACATTCATAGACGCCGTAGAGCTCCTCGCCCTGCTGTTCGAGCTTGTACGAGCGATAGCGTTCAAGGGTGAGACAGCCAATGTGCATGGCGCAGATGATCTGTTCAAGGGCGTTTGCGTCCGACGGTGTAAGATAGTCCTTGCCGCCGCCCTGCGAGCCGAACTTGGGCAGCTTTGGGTGCGCAGGCATATCTGCGCCTATGGTGTCAAGTGCCGTCTGCATGTATTCGGAAAGAAACTGAAAAAGGGCAACTGTTGGGATATCGGTGCGGGTAAATGTTCGATTGGTTTGGTCGACGATGGGGCAGCTGCGCCCCAGTGCGATAAGCCATCGGGCAATATAGCGCAGTGCCGCAAACACCCGGTTCAGATCAGAGCAGTTATATTTTGCTCCGAGCGTTCGGTTCGTTATGAGCGTATCAAGAATACTCATTTGTCACCTCGTATTCGTCATCGATAATCACTTTGATATTTGCCGCTGTCTTTGCGGATATCGAGTAGTCCATTGAGACGATGTTGCCGTACAGCACATCGCCGTCATACCAGACGCCGACGAAGTCGCCAATCTTCTCGCCGCCGATAAGCGCCTTAGCCTTGACCGTTCTCGTTCGTTTCCGCAGGTCGTAGCAATGATTTAGAACGGAGTTTACATTTGTAGGCGAAACAAGCGTCATGTCGTTGTAGCTGACCACATAGTCGGCGTCAGCAGCATTTCTGTCGGGGCTTTCTTTCGAGTAAAGGCTCTCGGTCGAGCTGTACTTGATGCCTTTCAGCGTCACTGTGCCGCCCGTGCCGGAGAGCACGGCGTAGTTTACGCCCTTAGAAACGATGGTGCCGCCTGTGACGGTAAGGCCGCCATACGGCTCGGAAAACTCGACCTTCACAGTGCCGTTCAGCTTCTCGGAATAGAGTTCGTCCGCCTCGGCACCGAGCTTATAGCTTCGAGCCTTGACCTCGACACCCGTCACAAATGAACTCTGCTCTTGTTCGCCTCCTGCGTAGACACGGGTGTTGCCGATAACTGAACTCGGCGTTGCCGGCAGCGGAGCAATAGAAATACCTCTGCGACCGGAGGTGATGACAACACCGCCTACCGCAAAAGCGAACTGCTGAAGACTTGCCCTGCGCCCGGCAGCGGGCAGCCATCCCTTGACCGGCACGGATGCAAGCGCAGGATCGAGATTATATGGGATGTTCCCCATAATGCCGGGAATTACGGTCGACGCTGCAGCGCCGTCAAACATCCCGCCTTCGTACTTTGACGCCATGTCGAGAAGCCCGAGAAGATCGCAAGCCTTGACCTCGTAAAACCCGCCTCTTTTCTTGGTGGAGGTCTCTATGAAGAACAGGCCGAGAAACTCATCACCATCGTAGACCTCAAGCCGCTGTTTACGCTGGAAGATAAGCGACGAGTTTTCGGATTTTAGCTCGAACTCGATGTTGTTTACCGGCAGCACATCGCACAGCACATCAACCTCGGGCGAGTAGCGCAGTGACTTTATCTCCCGAGATGTGAAACGCCGAGTAGGTCCGTAAGCGAGCGACTGCACCTTCAGATATCGATATGGGGCGCTCATTGCGTTAAAAACGATGACGATCTTGTCGAAGTTGACGACCGACTGCTCGATAGTGTACTGCCATGAGGTGGGCGAGTAGCTGCCGGAGTAAAGCAGGGTGCTGCCGTTATACCACTCGACATCCATATCGGTGCACCAGGTAGGGCCGACGGGATCAAACTCAAAGCTAAGCGCCGTCGAGCTGAAAAGAGAGAAAAGCTCCAGCTCCAGCACAATAGGCGCTTCAAAGGTCATGTCGGCACGGCTCTGCTGCGTGGAGAATATCCCGTAGCTCTGCGATGCCGGGTCGCTGGGCAGCAGACGCATCTTTTCGCCCAGGGTCCAGTAATCGTCCTCAAAGGTTGCCGTCCGGGGCGCTTCGTTTGCGGTGTCGAGCATCCTTGTCGGCGAGGCAAAGGTCTGCAGGTCGGAGCAGGTAGCCACGGTCGAGGCCGCTGCACCGTCCGGCACATCCTCGTATTTGATCAGTAACTCAGACATATGACCTCACTTTCAAACTATCTCAGCGGTGCCCGATTCGGGCACCGCTTTGTTATGTGGGCGTGATGTTCGGATCCATTGCCGTGAATGTGATCGCCATCCCGCCCCAAATTTTTAGCGTTCCACGCCGTGCCTTCAGCTCATCTTCAACCTTCGTGATGTACGCTTCAAAGGTCTTTGATGTTTGCCCATACGGGACGGTGAGCTGCAAGGAATCAACAGGCTGAACGAGAGCGTCATGAAACGCATCGTACTGCGCTTGCTTACCGTACTTAGGCTCTATGGTGAGCACATAGGTGAAGAATGTACCGATGACATCACGGATCATCGATGCCGCCGGAGGATCCGTGCGGCCGGCGTTATCGCCGTCTGTGATATCGCATGTACGCTTGAGCGCACCGACGGCGACCTCGTAAAACACGCCGTTGACAGCTATTAGATCTTGGCTCATACGCTCACCACCTTTACCGTTGATGCACGGCCGCCGACACGGCGGGTCTCGGCCTCAATGTATGGATTAAGCACCCGTGCCAGGGCGCTGAGCGTACCGCCGAATGAGACGTTTACATCGGTCGTGCTTGAGCCGCTGTAGTCGGATGTGCGGAGTGCCGTCTCCATAGCCTCAACGATAGTCGCAAGGGGAGACTCAACATTGACGCCGTGCTTCTGGTCGTTGACTATGGCCATGTACGGGTCATTGCCTTTGAACACGGCACCGTTTGCAAGCCTCGGGAGCTTGATCTCCTTCACGGGGTTGATATTGAAGCCCCACTTCTTGCCGCCGATGACCGGCACCCAGTCGGGGACATTAAACTTGATTTTGTTTGCTGCACCGATTATCTTGTTGACGGCCTTGATCGCAAGGTTTGCAATGCCTTCGTAGTAGCTGATTATGCCGTTGCCGAAGAACTTAAAGCCGTTCTTGAGGGGATTGAGCACCTTTGACTTAAACCACGATGCGGCAGAGCTCCAAACGGATTTGACACCGTTCCACACCTTCGAGGCAACCTCCTTGACCTTATCCCAGTTCTTAACGAGAAGAACAACGATTGCGATAAGCGCCGCTATAGCGGCAATGACAAGCGTGATGGGCGAGGTGAGGATGTTCACGGCAACGCCGAGCGCTGTTGTAGCCGCCGTGGCGAGCCATTCGGCCGCTGTTGAAGCGACCATAGCGACCTTCTGTGCAACAAGTGCAGCTTTTGCAGCGACCCACTCCGCAATAAGCGCAACTGCAGCGATGCGGTCTTTGACCTTGGCTGCCGTGGATGCGATGAGTGCAACGGTCGTTGCCTTAATGGCGGCCGTGAGGCTGCCGGCACTGACTATGAACTCTGCAATGCCGCCGAGCGCCCATGCTCCGCAAAATGCGGCAGCGGCCACGGCTGCGGCCTGAACGGCGCCGGTGTGCTTGGTTACCCACGAGGATATGCCCTCCAGCGCCGACGCAAGCCCGTTGAGGACGCTGACAACAACGCCGCCGGTCCATCCGGCTATAGGCTGCAGAAAGCTGTCCCACAGCCACCCTCCGAGCGGCTTTAACGCTTCGATAACGGATGACAGCAGGGACATACCGCCCGACAGTAAGTTGAGGAAAGCCGGCAGTGCATCCTGCGCTGTCCATTTTGTCAGCGGCTCAAAAACATTCGTATAAGCCCACTCAAGTCCGCTGAACAAGCCCTGTTTGAGCGGCTCGGCAGCCTTACGCAGGCGATCTAAGCTGTTGGTTAGGTTAGTCGTATCGATGCTCTTAACAGTGGCTTTGAGGCGCTTCAGGCACTTTTCAAGCCACGACAGGCTCTCGCCCGCCTCATCGGCACCGTCAGTGCCCGGCACTACGCTGCCGCCTGTAGACGCAGCTGCTCCGCTGCCGGCGGAGCTTGCCGAACTGCTTGAGGAAGAAAGTATCTGAAGCTGGTCAAAACCGAAGGTGGACAGCTTCTTTGATGCGGTCGCTGCGCCGGTGGTCGCATCGGCCAGATCGTCCATGCTGTCGGCTGCGGCCGAGGTGTAGCTTGCGCTGGATGCCGCCGAGGCTTTGTTCTGACCGAAGATGTTCGCAAACGCCTGCGCAGCTTTGTTTGCGTATGTGGCTACGGCAGACAGCACAGAGCAAAGCGACTGCAAGGCGGGAAGAAACACGGTGAGCACCCGTGTGACCGCTCCGCCGGCCGTTTCCTTGATATCGCCGAGGGTGTTTGACACCTGCTTTAGACGGCCGTTTTCTGTCGCCGCAAGCGACTGGTTCATTTGGCCGACATTGTTGGTTATGATCTGGGCGAGCATGGCTGCACGCTGCTGCTCGTTGCCGTATTTGAGCACCTTCTCCTCGGCCTCGGTAAATGTAATGCCGACACGCCGTAGCGCAGTGGCCTGCCCCTGCATCGCCTTGCCCATCATGTTGCCGACCATGTACGCCTTTTCGGTCGTGGCGTTAAGGCCTTTCTGCTGGGCTATGAGATTGTTCATTGCGGGGATGAGCGTACTCAGCGAGCTTGACTGCTTAAGGAATGTAGCAAGCTGCTGAGCGCCGCTGAGCTGCACCTCGTCACCGATAACGCCGAGCGCCTGCTGCGCAGAGCACAGGTCCTTTATCTGCTGAATTTCCTTTGCGGATGCACCCATGCGCTGCCGCATGACGGTTGCAAGCTTCGTTTCGCCCTCAATCTGTATCTGATACGCTTCCCTTGCAGATTTTGCAAAGGATATGAGGGCAACGCCTGAGAGCGTGATGCCGAGAGCGGCAAATGTCGACTTCATCGACGATGCTGCGGTTTTCATCGCCGAGCAAGAGCGAGTAACGCCCGCCTTCATCGAGCTCATCGACGCTTTCGCTTTGTTGGCCTGCTTGGTTATGGACGAAAAGTCTGCACCTGCACGGACCATCATATTTCTTACAACGGGCATTTCTACACCTCCTCTGTTCCGCCGAAGGCACGGTTAAGCGCCAGCACGGCGGCGTACATTTGATCATCGGTCATTTCCTTCTTCACGCCGGGGATGAAGTCCTCGGGTCTGGGCGGTTGCTTTGCCCATATCATGGGGCGGATGAGCGCAGCAAGAGAATAAACAAAGCCGTAGGACAGCCGTATAAGCTCCTCCTGCTTTCGGGATATCGCCTTTGCCCATGTGTTGAGCTGGGCGGGGGTCATCTCCTCCCAATCGGAATAGGAAACGCCTATTTCGGCGGCGAGACTCAGGCTCCTGTTCCAGTCCCAGCCGCCGTCTGAGGGTCTGCATCGTCATCTTCTTCAGGCTCGCCGAACGCAGCCTCAAGAGCTTCGTTGAACTTCTTAATGACATAGGCAATGCTCACCTGCTCAAGAAGCTCGTCGGCCTTTGCACGGGAAAGCGTGGGGTCGTCGTGGTTGAGCATGAAGTACATCATTTCCGAGATATAGTCATAGCGGGTGCCGACGGTGTCCATTTCAACGATGGGCATCTTTGTGGCGGCGGAAAAGCGCTTCATGACAAGATGGCTGAGCTTGAGAGTTCTCGGGCGGTCAAGCTCAATTATTACGAGATCATTATGCTCTTTCATTTATTCAGCCTCCTGTGTTCTGCGTGGGGTTTGTTTCGGTGGCGGCAAGCGTAGGCTTGCCGGAGACCTTGAACGATGCCTCAAAGGTTATGGCGTCGTCGAGATCGGCCGAGGTCGCAAACTTCGTGACAACGGCCTTGAAGCTCCAAGTCTTGCCGATGGCGGCAGGGAAAACTATGGAGCAGACAACAATTTCGCCGCTTTCAAAAAGCGTATAGACCTCAGCCTGTCCTTCATCTTCGCCGTCGTAAAATCCAGACAGTGCGATCTCACCGGCATCCTTGAAGCCCTGAAGAAATTCACGGTAGCCGGTGGAGTTGCCGAGATCGGATACATCGACCGTATCGGCGGACAGCTCGATGCCGCCTATGCTTTTGAGAGCGCCGACCTTTTTTGAATTGATATTCAAAACAGTGCCGACGGAACGGGATTTGCTCATGATAATTCCTCCTTGTAGTAGATCCGCAGGGAGTACGCCCTGCGGTATAAATTGACCTGCGTCTCCTTCAGGTCGGGAGATGCAAGGGATACTTCGACTTGCTGAATTTCAATGCTTCCGCTCTTTGCGCCAGGCAGAGCCCAAAGCTTTGCCTTTACCTGCGATGCAAGGGCGATGAGCTGCGGATATGTTGCCGTGACTACGCTTATCTCGTACTGCGCAATGCGTAGCTCCGTTATGCCGTCGAGCGCTGCTTCGGCGTTATCGGCGGTCATGAGATAAAACGCAAATGGGGCGGACGCATTCTGCAAGGCCTCGGCGGGGTAAACCTTGCCCGACAGCGCCGAGAGCTGTTCTACACGGACGGTAATGATAGATTCAAGGCTCATTTGACCCACTCCTTATTAAGCTCCTGCGTTGCTGTTCGGATAACGGCTTGCCGTGCTGCCGGCGCTGCTTCATCCGTTGCATCACGCATGAAGTGATAGCCCGGGACATATGAGTAGCCTTTGCCTTTGGAACGGGTCAAAAAGCCATACTCCATTGATGCCGGATAGTATGCATGGTCGCTCTTGCCGCCGGCCTCGCCCGGGTTCTTGATCGGCTTCTGAAATATATCGTTCTTTTTAGGGTCAAACATGAGGTCGTATACCTTTTTGCCCCGAGCGCTGCTTCGTTCGCCAACACGAACAATACCTCGTTTAAGCTGCCCAGTGTCGCCGACAGGGGCGGAGTTTCTGACCACTTTACGGACTACGGTAGCGCCCTTGCCGGCTGAGCGAGCTGCGATCTTTTGAGGGACTTTAGCAACACGGGATAACGCCCGCTCGAACTTTATCTCATCGTCCCAATTGATAACAAAGTCGGCCATCACAGCACCTCCGTGACCATGAGCATAAGCTCCTCGTGACGCTCGCCGAAGTCTATGGGCGGAGCGTCAAGCGTAAATGTCCGCTTGCCAAACTTGATGCGCATATCCGAGGTGATGCCCTTGCGGTAGCGCAAGAGCATCTTGTGCGTGACCGCAGACTGCGCCTGCGACGCTGCATAAAACTCACGCCCCTTTATCGGGTCAATGAAGGCGTATGCCGTAAACTGCGTGACCCAGTTTTCGTCGACAGTTACGGTAGGGTCGCCGGTCTCGGCGTCACGAGCGCCGTTGAATTTCTGAAACTGAATGCGATAGCGCATTTTACCGGGGTCTGTCATGTGTAGTCCTCCAAACAGCAAAATGCCGATACCATAACGGTACCGGCATTTATGCTCTGACCTATTCAGCCGTATAGCCTTGCGCAGCACGGGCTACGGAGGCGCGGCCTTTAAGCGTATTGATGACCGGCCGCAGCGCATCGGGCGCAGAGCCTATTGCGTCACGGTGGTCGTAGTAGTAAAGCGTTAGAGCGTGTACAGTGCGCAAATAGAGCTTATCCGGCTCGCCGTCGGCAGGCACAGAGATGCCTGCGTCTGCGAGGTATTCCTGCGCTGCCTCGTATAGGTCGGATACATCCTCACGGTCTTCCGCCGTTAGATCCAAGTCATCAAGGCGCATGTACCGCAGGCACTTCCTGAGTGCCGACGGGTCTACCATGATCAGCCACCCTGCGACGGATTGCTTGCAGGAGTGACAGTGCCGACAACAAAGCCGTGGTGGGCGATGATGTTGCCGCCGACCATTGCATCGCCAAGGACGGTGATAAGACGCTCGCCGGCCTTGTAGCTCTCGTCGACACGGACGGAGTAGTCGCCGAACAGACCGAGCTCGTAGTTCATCGGGTCGCCGTAAACGAGGGTGTTTGCGCCGACGCCGCTGCAGATGGTGTACGGGATGGTCAGACCGCCGTCCTTGATGATGCCGGTATTCGGACCGTCGGGGATGATTTCATAGAGACGACGCTTTTCGTTCGTACCACGGAGTGCGCCGAGTGCCTTGAGGTTTGCTTTCGTGAGGAACAGGCGGGCGTTTGCACCCACGGCGTCATCGGTGCCGTAAGCAAAGTAAAGCTGGTCGAGCGTGCCGACGCCGATCGCAGTACCGAGGGCCTCGGATGCATAGATCGCAGTACCGGCCTTGTTTTTACCGTTTATAATGCCGTACATCACATGGGTCGTCTCGCTGTCACCGGCGGCAATGAGGGCGCTGACCTTGCGGCGCATGGCGTTGAGTGCCATGCTGCGCACCTTTTCAAAGTAGCGTGCCGGCGTGAGCTTTGCGATGTTGCGGTCAACATATGAGGTCACATTGACCTCATAGGGCTTTATCTGCGCAACGCCGAAGCTGGGGTCGGTGGCGGTGCGTGCAGTGCCGGCAAGAGTTGCAATGTCGTCAGCCTTTGCGCCCATTTCGCTGACCACATAAGGCTCGTTGAAATCGCCGAGGCCGGTAAGATCCTGCACAAAGACCTGATCAATGATGGACGACACCTGATTGCCGGGAATGTCACGAACATCCGAGCCTACGCCCGAGGGCTCGGCGAGAGTGCCGGTAGCAAGAGTGGTGGCGTTGAGCATGCGGCACATCTCCTGCGCAGAGAAATTGACCTTCTCGCCACGCATAAGAGCGCTGCCACGCTCGGCGGCCATATCAGTGTACTCCGCACCGTTGGGGACTGCTGCATCGGCACGGCGAGCCTGCTCGTTGGCCAGACGCTGATAGCGCTCCATTTCGGTGTTCATGTTGCTGACACGCTCCATCTGAGCATCGTACTCGGCGGTGTTGCCGGCAGTCAGCGCCGCCTCGGCGGCATTGAGGGCCTGCGTGCGCTCGGCAGCAAGGTTAATGAGTTTCTGTCTGGGATCCATGATAATTCCTCCTTAAGAATATCGGATTTTTTCAAGATTAAGACGCTGTGTGCGCCTGAGTATTTCTGCCGCATTATCTGCGGTCGGAGCTGTGATATCGTGACCTTCGGCCGGAGCTGCGCCGTCTCTGACACGCCGCTCGTATTCTTTGAGCAGGAGACCGATGTCGGGAAGCTTCGGACCGTTTGCGTAACCTCTGAGACCTCCGGCAATGGCGTTTGCGTAGCCTGTACTGAGTGCGCCGTCTTCATCGCCGATTATCGAATCGGCAAAGCCGTATTTGACGGCGTCCTGAGCGCACATCCAAGTCTCGGCCGAGATAAGCTGCATAAGCTCGCTGCGCCCGCATTTTGCGCCGCACTTGAGCTCGTAGGCGTTGACAATGCTGGTGGTCAGACTATCGAGTACGGCAGCGGTGTCACGGTGGTCGTTCTGATTGCCGGAGGCAGAGCAGCTCGGCAGATGTATCATCACCTGCGCTACAGGCGAGAGCCTAACTTCATCGCAGGCGACCATAACGGTCGACGCCGCCGATGCGGCGATGGACTGCACCTCGGCAACTGTGTGAACGCCGGAGGATCTAAGCAGCGAGTACATTTCAAAGCCGGAAAACACATCGCCGCCACAGGAGTTTATCTCAAGCTCCAGCGCTTCGCCTTCGGGCAGATCTCTGAGCGCATCACGCACCTTCTTTGCTGAAAAGGCCTCGATTTTGAACCAGTCATAAAGCCACTGGTCGGAGCTCGGCACAACATAGCCGTTAAGTGTTATTCGCATTTGCATTTCCTCCGTTTCTGTTTTGCGAGAGCTTCTTCCAATCCGAGAGCGGTACATAGTTGAGTGAAGCATAGCGCTCATTGCCGCCGTCGACATCCGGAAGATCTTCCAGATCACGAATGTCGTTGGCAGAGTAAGCGCCGATGTTGCGCATCTTCTCGTACCATGAGCCACGGGCGGTGAAGTCGCCACGAAGCTCGGCGTTGAGGTTTATCCGTATGCGATAGCGCTCGGCATCGGCAAAGGTCAGCAGCCTATATGTAAACGCTTCCTCGTACCGTGTGACGATGGGGTGGAGAGTGGAGACTACATACTCTATCGAGTTTTGCTCGTTCGAGTTGTAGCTCTGCTTACCACTCTGAAGCTTGTACAGCGGCACGCCGAAAAACCTCGCAATATCCTGCACGCTTATTTCTGCATTTTCAACAAACTGTGCGTCACGGTTTGTCACGGAGATGGGCGTGTATTTAAGACCGTAATCGAGGATCGCAATGCGCTGCGCATTTGTCGGACCGGAATGGCGCTTTTCCCATTCACGGCGGATAAGGTCCTTTTTGCTGACGGAGATCTCTTTCCCGTCAGCAAGGGTAATGGTCTTGGTGCCAGACAGGTCGGCTTCCGTTTCTAAAACGCCGCCCGGCTGACCGCCGTTTGCGTAATAGTTCAGATTGTATTGCTGACTTGCCCTCGCTGCGGCTATCACCTCGGATGCCCGCTCAAGCACGGATATGCCCTTGTATCCGTTGTGCGAGTAAGCCATGACATGGATCATGTCGGCACGGTGCACCGTGCTCACAGAGCCGGTGAACGGATGAATGAGGCGATACCACACATGCCCGTCGGCATCGAGATAAGGGTAGACAAGCTCGTGCGGAACGGAGATGAGCTCCTGCGGCTTCAGCGTGACAGGGTCACGAACGATGAGAGCATAGCCGTTGCCGGCAAGGCGGTTTGCCTCAATATGCTTTTTGAAGTCTGTCGGCGTCTGCGCCTCGTTCGGCCGCACCGTAAGCAGGCGGTTAAGCTCGTGCTGCACCCGATTGCGGCTATCCCTGTCCTGAATGTAGATCGGCAGCTTGCCGATGGAATCGGATATTAGCTCTATGCAGCGGTCGACCGCCGAAAGCTTCATTGCCGAGCTTGCGCTCGTGCAGTCGCCTGCGGCAAAGGCCGAGGCCGCCGTGAGCGTTGCAACGGTGGTGTCGTTTCGGATATGCGGTGGGGAGCTGAGGCCCATAAGCCCCCGCTCAAATCTGTTTGCCATACTTAATCACCTCCGCCTCTTATCAGGATCACGCCGAAACCGACAAGCAAAATGCCGGTCATGATGATGCCTGCGGGCAAGTTTATAAGAATAACGCCGTAGCCGATGCAGCCTGCGCCAAGGACACAGAGCGCCGTCGGAAAAGCGTTTTTCAGCCATTTGAGAAGCTTCATATTTCCTCCTGTGCCCGATTCGGGCACATTACATTGTCCATTCGCCCGAGTCGAGCCGGTCGCCCAGCGTGGGATTGTTCCGGCGGATAAGCGCACGGGCGAGAGCGTTCATTACTGCTGCAACGGGGTCGATGCGCTCGGTATCGTTCTTGAATTTCTTTGACAGCTTGATGTCGCCGTAGTTGTTCTGGATCTCAACGGCGTTGCCGAAGCACCAAATTGCAAGCGGGTTTTCTTCAAGAACTATGCGCCCCTGAAGAAGCAGCTCACGAAAGCCTTTGACGGCGAGATTTTGACCGGCGCAGGTCTGAGAGATCTCCACGCAGAAGTCCTCGTTGTTGCGCTCCTCGCACATCTTGATAGCAAGGTCGGTGGCGTTGTGGCCGTCATAGTCGCACTCAACGACCTTCCAGCCGTGATTGCGTTCGCCCTCGGCTATCCAGTTATCAACATAGCTGTTGTCGGTCACGCCGCCGGGCGTGAGGGTGCAGTAGCCGTCCTTTGCCCAGAATGTATACGGGACACGGTCGGTGTGCTCGTGCCGCATAGCGCCATCCTCGGGCATGAATGCGTGAAGCTTTAATGCGACCCGCTCATCCGGCAGCAGAAAGACTGCGCCGACGCCGCTCAGATCAATGCGCTTACCGAGGTCAAAGCCGGTCCAGCACTCAAGCCCATCGGTGAGCTGAGCAAACTCAGCCTTTGAGACCTGCGCCTGCCGGAGAAGCCTCATACAGTTTTCGTCAAGGTAGCGGTTGACCGAGCCTGCCTGCCATTGGCACATGCGTCGGGTGAGGAATGAGCGTATCTTATTGGGATCTTTCGAGGCGTAGGCGGCATCGTGCTCGGCTCGCACTTCTTTGAGCAGATATTTTGAATAATCGTTCGGGTATCTGAAGCAGGGATAAGGCATGACCCACAGACTCTCGTCGTGCGGATTTGCGCCGTCGGGAAGCTCACGGATCATGACGAAGTAGGTCTCGTCCACGGCATTGCCGTCGAGGATATCCTTTGCGAACTGCTCCTCCGCAAAGCAGGGCTTGCTCTGCGCATCGTCACCGGCTGTCGTGATAATGTCCATAAGGCACTGCGCACGCTTGCCGAAAGAGTTTTCTCCGATGTCATGAATGGCCGAGGTCGGGTGTGCGTGGTACTCATCGATGATGAAATAGCTCGGTGCACCGGAGTCTTTGTTTTTCGTATCCTTGGAAAGTGCTCTCATAAAGCCGCCCCGTGTTCGATGCTTCACGGGGTTAGCCTTCGGGATAATGAGCCGCTTTGCGATGTTGGGTGAGTTTAGTGCCATCGCCTTAGCATCACCGAAAACTCTCATCGCCTGCGCCCGGTCGACAGCTGCACACTCGACCTCCGGTGCCATCTCGAATTGCTTCAGCTCCGGCTGATACGGAGGATAAAGCACATCGGCACACATGTGATACAGGCACTGGGCGCTCTTTTCGGTGCTCTTAAAGCAGCCTCGGGCACGCTTGTTGTAGGCTTTGCGGAAGCGCCTTGTGCCGTCGTGCATATCCACCCAACCGTACAGGCAGCCCAGGTCGAAGATCTGCCAGGGCTGCAGCGTGAGCGGCTTGCCCTGCTCAACGCCCCGCAGCTGGATGCACTGCGAAAACCACTCGATTATCCGGTCGGCACGGGTAGTGTCGAACACATACGGAAACTCATTCGTGCCCTGCCGTTTGAGGTCTCGCAGATGCCGCTCGCAGGCTTTTATCTCATACGGGCAGCACATATCATGCAGCTTGCCGTAGGCCACCTGCTTTGCGTACACGCTCACAGGATGGTGCAGACCGGACTGCTTACGCACCTTAGCCATGCTCCAGCTCCCATTGCGATGGGAATTTGGCAGCGTCGAGCAGGCACACGCCGTCAAAGGCGGCGTTGATGGGGCAGCTTATGCAGTGCTCGTTTTTCGAGCACTCGTTCTTTATCAGGGTCAGCACGGCAATGAGCCAATAGGGGGCTCTGAGATGCTTGCTGTTCATGGGACACCTTCTTTCAGTCTCCGAATAGGTCGTTGTATTCATCCTCGGCAGCGGCCTTCTTCCGTGCGAGCTGCGCTCGGCCGGAGGGAGTGAGGCCGAGCTCCTTTGCGTAGGTCAGCAGGAGCTTTTCGAGCGCCTGCGCCTTGGCGGATAGACCGTCAATGCTATCAACGACCGCAAGCCGGTCTGAGGCATTGCGTTTTTGGTCGTCAACGAGCTCCATGAGCTCAACGAGGAGCTTGTTCATGGCGTTGCGGCGGCTGAGCATTGAGCAGTAGAGCGCAAGAGTGTCGCCGTCAAGCTTCGTGTACAGCTCGCAGTCGGCGGCATCCAGCAGGATCCGCCGCCAATACCGGCGGGCAGTGTTGTCACCTGCGAGGCACTTCGGGGGAGAAGCCGGGTCGAGAGCGCCGGAGGGTGTGACGGACACCTCGGCGGCAGCCCTGGCATTCGCTTCATCTTTGGTCATGTGCTTGGTCATGTTATCGACCGACTTTGCTCTTGCCGGCATGGTGCGCTCCTTTCGGTTTCTCATCGGGGATTTTTCCTCACAGATACAAGGGTGCGGGGTATCGGCTGAGACCGCTCCGGATTTTAACGACCCCGGGGGAGGGGTAAAGCCCCTGCGGGGCTCGTACATCCACGGCGGCGCACGCCCCTGCGTGCCCGAGAGCAGACCCGGGCGCAGACGAAGCATCAAGTGTCGTCCTCTTGTACCGAGCGCCCTCGTTCTCTCAGGTATTCGGTGCGCTCCCTCATGGTCTTTTGGTCGTGATGGTACTTGCAAAGACTTTGATGGTTTGCCGGGTCAACGAACAAAGCCCAGTCGCCACGGTGCGGAGCGATGTGGTCAACGACCGTCGCCCTTGTGCGGTGTCTTGGGTCGTCCGGCGGGTACTGCCTTGCACATTCCCGGCAGAACGGCTCACGCAGGAGCTGTTCCGGTCTGAGCTTATCCGTCCAGATGGGCAGCAGATAAAGCTTGTGGTACTCTGCCGAGGATCCTCGGCGATACTTGGGCTTGTGCTTTGCGCACCAACCGTCACGGGTAAGGGCAGAACATCCGGCATGCTTACACGGTCGCAGCGGCTTTTTGCTCATGGGCTATCACCTCCAAATGCAAAAAGCCGGGGCCGACGACATACGCATTGCGTAATCATCGGCTCCGGCTTAAATAGCACTGGCCATGGTCTATATCCACGATGTTCTCTGCCTTGCATATCCGGCAGAACGCCACAACATTGGCGGCGGTCGTATCAGGTAGGATCTTCATAAGCCGCTTGTTGCTGCGGCAGTTGGGGCAGACAAGGAATCCGTCCCTTACGGTTAGTATTGTATCAGAGTTTCGCTGAGTTTGCAATGCTTTGAGCCTCCTTTTCTCCTAAAAATAATACTATTTTCAAGTCAGAAAAAATAAATAAAAAGTTATGTCCTTCGCCGCCGACGGGCGTGTATCCGGCGAGGAATGTGTGCGCCCAAGTATTTAATGAATTGGTATGCACCGTACTCGGTGCGGTCGGTCGCCACTTCGATGATCATGCTGCCCTCGGGCGCTTCGAGCGTAGTATCGCTGTCAACTCTGAAGGTCTCAACCTCAGGCTTGAGGGCACCACGAGTATATGACCAACAGCGTTGCCCGAGCTTGTCTGCTGCCTCTTTGCACATGTATCGGGCGAGCGTCGAGTAGTTCTTTTCTTTGTCGACACGCAGCGGCGTGATCTCGATCTCACCCTGTCCCCATAGCTTGAGCAGCTGCTTGTAGTCGTCGCCGGTGGCATTGATCACGCAGTGGTGATGCCAGCGACCGGCACCCGAGACATGCTCGCAGTTCCAGAACATTACGAACGGCTGTCCGGTCTTGCGGCGCTCGGCGCTGAGCTTCTGCCTGAAATACTTCAGCTTAGCCTTTGCCTCCTCACGACTGCGGGGAAGGTGTCGGTCGTCATAGGTGAGCGTTACGATCAGATCCCCAGGCAGAAAGTTTGCAGCGAGCATAAGCTCAAGCTTTTGATAGCTATACTTTGCATTCATGCGCTTCTGTGCCTCCGATGACAGCTTGCGCTTTGAAGATCTCGCTCGGGGACTGTCGTGTCGGGCGCAGCCGGGATAAACGGTCTCCATTACAAGCGGCCCGGCGACGATTATCTTTTTCCATTTGGTTTTTGCCATGCGGTCTGCCTCCTTAGCAGAAAACAGACCGCAGCCTTAGGGCATCCGTCTTTGTGTGGTGTTATTCAGTCTCTTTTGTGCTCAGCAGATTGTTTATATCTGCTACGGCATCAATGGCGGGCTCAGACGGCAACCAGTCGAAGCTGTCGGAGTAAACACGGTAGGCACGCTCCGAGGACTCCTCGGCAGGCTGCCAGTATGCGCCGCATCTGACCGGCGTGTCAATGAATGCGTACACGGCACCGGTTTTGTCCTTTGCTATGTAGTTATAACCGAGGTCTCGCAGGTCCATAAGAGCAAGGATGGCGGTCGCAGACAAGCTTATGGCATCCGAAGTGATCAGCCCGGCATCGGTAAGGGCGTCCTCAACATCGCTCATATATGCCTTTATACAAACAGTTTTGCCGTTAGTGAGGAGTACCCGAACGATACCAACAGCGTGCAGGTCGGGCGATACCGCCGCTATGCGGTCAGAGTCGATGAGTGCCCCACCAATTTCAATAAACATAAAAGCTCCTTTCCGTGCCCGATTCGGGCACAAGCGAATATGAATTACAAATTCAAAAGATGGCCGTATTTAGCCTCAAACAGCCATTTGGATATCTTGATAAGCAAGTCGCTGTTGGATGCGGTCACCGGCGTAGCGCTGTAGAGGACTGCGTGAACGGCTCGTGCTTTTTCTCTTTCGGAAAACATGCTGCTTCCGAGGTTTTCACAGATAGTCAATGCGTGTACAAAATTCATGTTATCCTCCTTAAAAATCCCCCGGCAGGCGTATCCAACCGATACACTCTGCTTCAATGCTGCGACCGTGGCTGTTGTCAAAATAGAACTTTTTCAAGCAGTTATCGTACCACACGAGTTTGCGCATAATGAATCCATCGCAAGAAAACCGTGCAGCGTACCATCCTGATGCAGTGGGCGGACCTGTTTGCACAGATGGCTCGGCAGCAGCCGGCTGCAGTTCATCGGTCAGCCCGGCGATATAATCTGCCGAGCATTTGAGCGTTTTGCAGACCTCAGGGTAGTTGCGAATCTCGGTTGCCGAAAAATCGTTGCCGTATATGTTCGCACCATCAAAGTCGCCTTTAGCAAATTTGCGAATGAGACCGATCGAGTAACCGGGCCGATAAGACGCAGTGCTTAGGCGTGTGTCATCCGGCAGGCCGGCGGCATCGGCGGCACGAGCAAGACGCTCACACGAGGCTCTGACTTCGTTGAGCAGCTTCGTCCTTTTCTCCTTTTCGCCCGCTTCGATGGCGGCTTTTTCTTCGTCACGCTCTTTCTTGCGGAGCCTTTGAAGCTTTGCGCAGGAACGGTCGCATGCATAATACCTCGATGTGCCATAGGAACAGTTGAGGCAGCACTTATCTCCGCCGCAGACCTCAGAGCTCATACACTCGGTATCATGACGCAGGAACGCATCGCCACGCTTGCAGGGAGAGCCGTCCGGACAGGACTGCTTCGGCTCCCAGCGCTTACCCGACGCATACGCACGGGTGATCTGCTCCACATTGTATCCGCCTATTGTCGGATTGATTTTGAACAGCCTGCGCTGCAAAGCCTCCGGCAATCTGGCAAGCGCATATGCGGCTTGCTCCGTGATCGTGCCGGCCTCAAAGTTTGCCGTGTACTCGGGAACAAGCCCGTCCCGAATGACCTTGAGCCGTGACAGTTTCGACTTCGACACCTTGCAGGCTTCGGCAACATGATCACGCATCCTGCCGGGGAATTCTACGCCTTCCTCCTTGAGCTGATACAGGAGAGCTTCAACTCGTTCAGCCTGCTTAGAAATGTCGGCAGCCGACATATGCCTTGTGTCGGAGTTTGCATATATCAGCCGCAGCTCCTGCAGAGCGGCGGAGACTTCTCCGTGTTCGACAATGCAGGCAACGGACTTGAACTGTGCCTTGCCTTCCTCGGCAAGCAGACTCAAAGCGGCACGGCGGCGATGTCCGGAAACTACGGTGTAGGTGCCGGCCTCATCCGGCCTTACTCGTATCGGCTGCTGCAGGCCGCAGAGCTCGATGTTCGCCGCAAGCTCCTCAATGCCGTCAAGGCTGTAAAAGTTGCGGGCATCGGCGTTGATGAGAGAAATGTCTATGTATTCTATCTGCTCTCTGCCGTCGGAGGCATCCAGCGTGTTGGATGCTTCACGAAGCACGCTTGATAAATCGAATGCCATCACTTAGCCTCCTTTACCACTCGGGCGACAAAACGCTTATAATCAACGGCTGCACCGCAGTGCGGGGATGAAACGATAAGCGGCTTTTGCGCAAAGGTCATGTCATCTACCTTGTTGCTGCGGCGAATGGGTAGGAATACCGGCAGACTTGACTTGAGAAGCACATTCATCGCCTCGGAGATCTTCTCCGACTTGTACCACATGGTCGGAAGAATGCCGGAGAGCTTCAGCTTGGGATTGAGCTTACGCATGTTTGCTATCTGCTGCATGAGGTTTGACATGCCTCTGAGCGAAAATGCGTCAAGCTTGATGGGGATGATGACCTCATCGGCGGCGATAAGTGCGGCGGCCGAGGCGGCGTTGAACGCCGGCGGGCAGTCTATGACCACATAGTCGTAGTCTATAAGCCCCTTGAGGTCTCGCAGACAGTCGGTGTAGACCTTGCCGCCGGAGATCTGACTGAGGTCGAGATCCATCAAGCGGTCGTCGGCGGGGAGAAGATCTATGCCGGGGAAGTTTGATTTTATGATGCACAGCTTTGCAAGCTTGCCGCCGTCGGGCTCACCACGAAGCGCATCGGTAAGGGTGCAGGGCATCACATCCTGACTTGCGAAAAACTCGGATGTGTTTGCCTGGCTATCGCCGTCGATGACGAGCACACGCTTTTTATGGCAGCGGGCAAGGATAGCGGCCATGTTGACGGTCGTTGCCGTTTTTGCGACGCCGCCTTTAAGATTGATTACACAAATTGTTCTCATGGATAACCTCCGAATATTTATTTTTCAAAACTTAAACGATTGACCGAGGGTGCGACCGTTCAGCTTATAGACGGCTCGGAACATCCTGTGCTCGTGATTGACATAGCAGATAGTGCCGGTCACGAGAAACAGGTGCTTCCGTTCTTCGGGGAAGTCTTTGTTCTTGGTGAGAAAACCGGGGACAAATTTGATTTTCGTCCCAACGACGATGTCCCTGATAGTTCCTGTCGGCTTCAAAACGGCAACTCACCTCCTTCGTCATCACCGAGTTCGGTGAACGACATTTGCTGCGGTGCGCTGCTTTTGGCAGCTTCTCTGATTTGCTTATGGATCTTACGGTAATGCTCGCCCTTCGTCTCCGGCCGTGGGCGCAGCGTCTGCGTTTTGCCGTCAAAGAGCATGTCCATCTTCATGCGCTCGCCCTCTTTGTTCTTGCCTATCTTGAAAACTCGGTCGGACGAATTGTCGTTTGGGTCGGCAGGCCACAGCAGAAATGCGATGTCTGCGTCCTGCTCGATCTGCCCGGACTCTCTGAACGAGGACATAGTGGGCGGCTGCGGCTTACCCTGCGATTTGTCGGGACGGGCGAGCTGCGCAAGGGCAATAACCGTGACGCTGTTTACTCGTGCCATAGTGTGCAGTGCCTGCGATATGTTCGTGACCTGCTCGTATCTTGTAGCGCCTCGGGCATTGAGCAGCTGCAGGTAGTCGACGAAAATGACTTGGTATTGCTTGTTTAGCGTGAGCGCCTGAATGTCTCGGACGGTCATGCCGCCGGCGTCGACCATGTCAAGGGCAAGGCCGTTGAACTTCTCGGCCGCTGCGGCGAGATCCTTCCAGTCATCCTTGCTGAGCCGCTCCCTGTGCTTGATGCTGGACAGCGGCACGGCAGACAGGTGCGACATTATGCGGTTGGTCAGCTTCTTCGGGCTTGTCTCAAGCGAAAAGTAGCCGACACGGTAGCGCTTTGCCATTTCAAGTGCAAATTGGATAGACAAAAGCGTCTTACCCGCCGACGGGTAGCCGCCAATGACAACGAAGTCGCCGAGCTCGCAGTCGACATATTCGTCGAGTTCCTTAAAGCCCCACGGCAGATACTCCGCCTTTTCCGGCGTAGAGAGAAAATCCCGTGCGGCATCGGAGCTGGAGACTACCTCCGCACTCCGGCGGGTCATCACCAAGGTATTAAGGCGGTCGATGCCTTTTGCAGCGTCGGACAGATTTGCGGCGGATGACACACCCATCGCAGCGGCACGAATGCTGTACAGTCGGTTTTCTTCCTTGACCATGTTTGCGTAGTACACGACCTCGTCTGTCGTATACTTGCGCATTTCCGCAATGGCCGCCGCCCACTCGTCACCCAGCTCGTGCAGCACGGTGACTGCGTTTATGGGCGCACCGGCAAAGTGCAAATTGCAGATGACCTCATAGATCGTGCGGGTCATGTTCTGACCGAAGTCCGAAGGCTTCAGTTCGGCGACGACCTCGCCTATACGGCTGCTGTCCTGCAAAAGCGTGCCGATGACCGTCGCTTCGATGCGCAGGGCATTGTCCGATTCATTCATCACAGCACCTCCGGATCAGGCGCCCATCCGCCGGTATCGACTTGATGCGGTAACGGCACACGGGGCTCGTCCTCCCAGCGGCGCTTGTTGATCCATGTGGACGCATACGGGATACCGATATTGCGCTGCCATTCCTCGCTGCGGAGCTGCCGTTTGAGTGCTCTGCCCATGACGGCAAGAAGCTCGTCGTCGGGCTTGAGTTTGTCCCATGCTGCAATTGCTGCCTGCTTGGACTCTCCTCTGGGGTACACTTCCCAGAATGCGGCGAAGCGCTCCGGCTTCCAGTCCGGCTGCTTTTTTGTTTCCCGTTTTCGCCTTCGTTGGGGGACTATAGGGGGATAATATATATCCGTACTTGGTATATCAGTATTTAATTGCGGTCGATTTTCCGCTGACGGATTATCCGTCGACGGGTTTTCCGTCAACCGATTACCCGCTAACCGAAAATCGGTTAACGGTGAATTTGCGTCTATCGGCGCTTCGTGGACTACATACTCGTTGCCACCGAAGGATCCGTCGGGCGTGCGCAGCTGCCGGCGCTCTATGTAACCGACGGCTTCAAGCTCCCGTATCGCTGTGGCGACGGCGGCCTTGCCCTCGCAGCAGATGTGCGTGAGACCGGCAATTGTATAGTCCCAGTCCTCGGGCAGACTGAGGATCTTTGACAGCAGCCCGATAGCCTTCAGGCTCAGCCGGTCGTCACGCAGGTGCGCATTGCTCATGACCGTGTAGTTTGAGCTTTTCTCTACACGGACGACTTCACTCATTTACACACCCTCCCTCTTGCAATTTTGGCGGGAATGCTGTATAATAAATGTGTTCTCGTGGTAATAACCACATGCCCTTGTCGGTGCTTGCATCGGCAGGGGCTTTTTTACGCCCGTTTTCATACCTGTACCTGCCTAATGCCGTAAACCGGCTCTATCTCGGGGATGGTGTATCCGGACGCAAGCAGATTGATAACATCATCAACATTGACCAACTTCTTGCGGCCACACTCCACGACAGGAACAGCGCCGATGCGTATTATGCGGCGTATGTAATTTAGGGTAACTTCGGAGTTTGGATCGTCCGCCCGGATTTCCTCTAAAACTTTAGCGGCGGTTCTCATTCTCGGAATAGACATAGCTACCTCCCTTTGCGTATTTAAGCTGCATTGCCGCCTGAACTATGCCCTGCAGCTCGTCGATTATCTGGTCGAACAGCTCTCGCTCGCTCTCGTCGATCTTGCCGTCGGCGGCGATGTCGAGCAAGTTGTCCGTGCGGTGCTTGTCCGCAAAGTCTCTTATGCGGCAGATGAGCTGTATCACCGCCTGAGGAAGCGAGCACTCGCACACCTCGGGAAGAATGCCGGCTGCAACACGGCTCTTTTGGCTCAGATGCCAGTAGCCGAGAATGTGCAGACCGCTGACCTCGCACATGCGAATGACCACATCGTCTGAGGGCATGTTCTGGCCGCTCTCGTAAAGCTTGATGCTCTCGACGCTCAGCCCGAGCATTTCCGCAAAGCGCTCCTGCGTCTTGCCGGCAGTGTTCCTTGCGATTTTATAAATATTCGTGTATTTGTCCTGCATGGTATTACCACCCTTTCCGGTATAAAATCAAAACTGCGGAGGGATCCAAGGGAGCTACGCCGACTGACCGCTGTACAGCTCGTCAATGGTGCAATTAAGCGTCTTTGCGATGACGGGAAGAAGTTCGGCTCTCGGATAGCTCGCTGCCGTCTCCCACATAGCCACAGTTGTCTGCTTTACACCGAGCACGCTGGCAAGCTCGGCCTGCGTCAAATTAGCTCTCTTTCTCATAGCCTTGAGACCGTTCATATTCCACCTCCTCAACAGCAGAATTATAGTTGCTTAAAATATCAACTGCATTGATAAAATATCACAACAAAAAATCAATGTCAAGCATTTTATCAATGTTTTATCAATAAATAGCTTGCGACATTGAAAAATATCAATTAAATTGATACTATTTGCTTGAGGTGATGGCCATGAACAACCTGAAAACTGCAAGAAAAGCAGCGGGACTAACTCAAGCTGAGGTTGCTGCCCAGATAGGTATTTCACAAAATGCTTATTCATATTGGGAAAATGGCAAAGTCAAAATTGATAACGAATCTCTCGTGAAGCTGGCGAGACTTTTTGGGAAGACCACGGACTACTTGATGGGAATAACCGAGCACACTGACATAAGTGTCGTGAGTATTCCTGTATTAGGAGCTATACCGGCAGGCATCCCCCTTGAGGCCGTCGAGGACATAATCGACTACGAGGAAATATCGAGATCTATGTTGTCGGGCGGGAAAGAATACTTTGCGCTGCAGGTAAAGGGCGACAGCATGTATCCCGAGTTTTTGCAGGGAGACACCGTCATTGTCCGAAAAACACCGATCTGCGAATCTGGTGATGTATGCGTGGTTTATGTAAATGGCTATGATGCGACCTTGAAGCGTGTGCGACTGAACAACGAAGAAAGAAGCATCACGCTTGTACCTGTGAATCCTGCCTATCCGCCCAGAACATACACGCAGGAGGAGATAGCGTCCGTTCCTGTTTCGATAGCAGGCGTCGTCGTTGAGCTTCGACGCAAGGTGAAGTAATAAATGTAAAAGAGTTAGCATTTGTGCCGCAAAAGAAACAGAGAATAGCGCCCAATTCGGGCACGGCGGAGGAGGCAGTTAGTTGAAAAAAGTTTTGACGACAATCGGAATTGTGGTTTTTGCTTTGGTTGTGCTTCTGGGTCTCGTGTTTTGCATCGGAGGGGAATCTTCCGTAGGAATTGTGTTTTTGGCTCTCGGCGTATTCGGAATTCTCGACATGATATTTCTTAAGAACTTCAAACGCATCGAGAAGATGAAGCCGACAGTCAAGCCATTAGATGCAGCAAAGATAGAGAACACCCCACAAACCCAAGAGGAAAAACCTAAACAGAACACAAAAAGGTCTACACCTAAGCCGACAAAGCCGGCGCAAACGCACGAACCCGCCCGTGTGGGCTACCGTCCTGCAGACGAAAAGATGAAGATCTCAGCAGAGGAGTATATCGTCATCGATGTCGAGACGACCGGCCTTAGCCCGGACGATGACAGAATAATCGAAGTCGCAGCGGTAAAGTGCGAGAACGACAGGATAGTCGACAGCTTTCACTCGCTGATCAATCCCGGCAGACGCATTCCGTCAAATGTGACTAAGCTCACCGGAATAAAAAACGCCGATGTAGCGGGTGCTCCCGACATGGATACCGTTGCGCCGGAGCTGTCGGAGTTTATCGGCAATCTTCCGCTCGTTGCTCATAACGCAAACTTTGATATCAAGTTCATTGCAAATGCGTTTAAGCGTGCCGGTGTCAGCAAGGGCATGCTGTACATAGATACTCTTGTTTTGGCTCGGAACGCCTACCCCAATATGCCAAACCACAAGCTGAGCACGCTGATAAACGAGCTGGGGCTTCTGGATCACGAGCAGGAGCACCGAGCAATGAGCGATGTCGAGGCGACCCAGCGTCTATACATGGCCTGCAAAGCCCAATTAGTGAGACAATAAAAAATGTGCCCGAATCGGGCACAAATAAAATCAAGCGATGAGACAAGGAGGTTTGTCAATGATAGAAGGATTAAAACAAATTCCACTCGAAGTAATTTGCAAGGACGACCGCAGGGGATTCAACAAAAAGGAGACGGTGTATTTCAACATTTTTAATGATACCTTGAGCTTTAACGGCTGTGAGAATCTTAATGGCGGCCAGAGCTGTAAGCTGTGTGCAAATTCTTCGTTTGAGAAACTTAAGAAAGAGCTTGAGGAACTGAGCAAGCGGTAATAACCATGACAAAATAAAAAGACCGCTTCCGTGTGCGAGACGGAAACGGTCGTGTAGAAAACCACCATAGGAACAAGGGAGTAGTCTACCCTTTTATATTAACACACGGGTGACTGCTGTGCAAGATGAAAGGAGCAAAATGGCCACAATTGAGAAAAGAGGCGGCAGCTATAGGATTACTGTCTCCTGCGGACAAGATATCAACGGCAGAAACATTCGCAAACGAATGACATGGACGCCAAAGCAGGGAATGACGGAGCGGCAGATTGAAAAGGAGCTAAACAAACAAGCGGTCCTTTTTGAGGATCAAGTCAAGTGCGGCGTTATATCGATGGACGACAAAATAAGGTTTAGTGCGTTTTCTGAGAAGTTCATGGAATATGCACGGTTAAACCTGAAAACGCACACAGTTTCGAGGTATGAGCGCCAGCTCGTGCGGATCAACCAAGGGATTGGGCATATAAAGCTTAAGGATCTTAGACCTGCCCATATTGCATCATTTATTTCAAACCTGCAGGAGAGCGGAATAAAGGCTGGTGAGCTTGCAACATGCAAAATCGATATTTCGGTATGGTGCAAAAATAAACAGCTGACACTCACGCAGCTGCAGAAGATCTCCGGCGTATCCAGAGGAGCGGTTAAAAAGCTCTCAAGCAGGGAAAACATGAGCAAAGAAAATGCCTTGAAACTCGCTGCAGCAATGGGAGAGCCACCGGAGAGGGTGTTTGAATTCAGCAGGGATATGACACCGCTTAAGGCGAGCAGCGTTCACTCTTATTTTAGAACACTATCCTCGGTACTCTCAAAGGCCGTGAAATGGGGATATATAACCTCAAATCCAGCCACAGGCACCGATCTGCCGTCCAATGCAGGCTACGAGGCAAAATATCTCGATGAGGATGAGGCTCGAAGACTTCTACAGTTGCTTGCAAACGAGCCCATTCGTTGGCGCTGCGTAATAACATTCGACTTGCTGTCTGGGCTGAGAAGGGGCGAATTACTTGGGCTGCGCTGGAGCGATGTCGATTTGGACAATCAATTGCTGTATATCAGGCAGACATGGAACTACGATCCATCGGTAGGGTGCTATACAGACACACCCAAAAGCCGAAAGAGCGAGCGGCCGCTAAAGATATCACGCACGGCAAAATTGCTTCTTGTGGAGTATAGAAGCTGGCAGCACCGGCAGCAAGAGCTGCTGGGGGATGCATGGCTTAACAAAGACGATAGAGTGTTTACGGCGGAAGACGGAGCACCGATGTTCCCTGACTCGGTAACGCAATGGTTTCACAAATTCGTTAAGAGAAATGATTTGCCCGATGTTCATGTGCATTCGCTCAGGCACACCTATGCCAGCCTTCAGATCGCAGAGGGCACGCCGCTGGTGGTCGTGTCCCGCAATCTTGGTCACGCACAAACGAGCACTACAGGCAACATCTATGCTCATGTAATTGCCTCGGCGGAAGCAAAGGCGGCAGAGGTAATGGATTGCTTTGCAGATGTGATAGAAATAGCCGATGACCCCAAATTCACCCCAAAAGACGCAATCGGGGAATAATGGACATAGCAAAAAAGCCTGTGATTATTGGAATCACAGGCTTTTTTGGAGCTGCTGACCAGATTCGAACTGGTGACCTCATCCTTA
>OQVS01000331.1_pt1 | contig 31657 bp, 37 predicted proteins | sample 1691601 | NCBI WGS metagenome assembly OQVS01 (sample SAMN03418268, study PRJEB22391) | human gut metagenome | biome: human-gut; feature: organic feature; material: feces | host: Homo sapiens | place: Tanzania | collected 2013-01 | reverse complement strand
ATAGTAGTCGCTGGTGTTGCCGTCATAGCTGGCTTCGCTTGACCCCCGCTTGGTGCTCCAGATTTCGCGGTACGTCCGCTTCAAACTCCGCTCCTCGCCGTCCGCCAGCAGCACCGCTTCCACTTCTGTTACGGCCTCATGGTCTGCTACCTCGCCGTTTTCGTTCAGGGGCTTGATGTCGATGTTCTTTTCTCCGTTTCCGGCGCTGTCCTTGCCGAACAGCAGCCAGCAGAAGGCATCATAGATGCTGGTCTTGCCCGTTGCATTGTCACCGTAGATGCTGGTGTCCTCCCCGCCGAAATCTACCGTCAGGCTTTTGTGGCACTTGAAATTTTCCATGTGGATAGAAATAAGCTTGATATTCATCTTGACATTTCCCTTTCCGTCATATACAATGACACTGTAAATTTTTCCCCTTGCCGCTTTCCGGTCTCTCCCCGGGAGCGGCTTTTTTTATGCAATTGCCGCCGCCGTGAACACCGTCAGGCTCAACGCAAGCAAAAACAGCCAATTATCGGTGAACGCTCTGGCCAGCAGGAACGCCACCGCCGCAGCGCTGAACGCCCTTCCAGCCGGAATCACGCGGCTCACATATTCCCGCTTTTCTAGCTCGGTCATGCGTTCCTCCACCACCAATGGCTGCCGGTGGTGAACCATTCGGATTGCTTCATTCGCGTCCCGGTCAAACCGCCGCTCCTCCTGCCGCTTCGCCAGCCGCGCTTTCATGGCATCAATTTCAGCGGGTGTTGCATTCATGGCTGTTCCTCCTTTTTGGCGAAAAGCCGCTCCATTGCAACCCTTGCGCCTTCTGCATGGCTGTATTGGTCTTTTGGGCTGCACCGGGCTGTCGCGGTTTTCACAACGGTTCCTCCGCGAATCATCCTTGCCGTGGTTATGTTCCCGTCAAACCGGATGACCACTTTCAGGTCATAGTCTCTGCGCCGCTCTGGCATCGGTTCGGCAAGACCGGCAATCATGCCATTTGTCCAATACCAGCCTTCGCAGCAATTTTCCTCTCTGTCCTCTACCATCAGGTATCCCAGGGGGAGTATCCGTCTAATGGTCATTGTTTTTCCAAGCCATTTGTCCATAACCCCGAAAATGCTCATACCGGCGGTTCGGTGCTTCACAATCCGCACCCGGTCTCCCACTTTGTACTTTGCCATTTTTTATTCCTCCCTTTGTTTTTTCGTTCTGCTGGGCAGCTTCCGCAGCCCGCCGCTCAGCCGGTGGACGATAACAAACTCCTCGGGGGTGTCCTTCACCACCAGCCAGTTTGCGTCATTCAATCGGTAGTACCGGATGTGCATCCGCTGCGCCACCGTTGGCTTCTTGCCGTTCTTCATCCTTCGTCCCCCAGGTAATCTTCCGCCCACTTTTCAAAGTCCCGGCGCAGAATCAAAAAAGTGCGCCGCCCGGCCTTCCCGGTGCTGATCACCTTCCCAAAGGGGAATGTGCCGTCCGCAATCCCATCAGAAAGGGTTCCCTGCCCAATGGGCATCCCCCGTTTCCGCATCTCCGCCAGCACATCATTCACTGACATTCTCGGTTTCATGATTGTCCTCCTCCTTGTAAATTTCACTCCCGACACTGATTCCCGAGGCAAAAGCCTCCATCACCTTGCTTGCCAGCTCTCGCTTGTCCACGGGAATGTTCTTCATGCAAGCCGCAGCCTCCGCTGCCAGCGCCTTAATTTTCTCCGGCATCTTCTTCACCTCCTTGTTTGGTTTTTGTCGCCTTGCTCGTCACCATGCTGCAATAACCGCCACCAATGCCCGTAGTACGGTAAACACCGCAACCAGCTGTAACCACCAATCTTACCCTGCGCAGCTCCCAGGCCAAAAGCCGGTTGTCCAGCGCCCTTGTAACGTCCTTCATATCCTGGATGGATTCTTCATCCCTTCCCAGCGCCCGGTATACCCGCTCCATGTCGCTTTCATCCAGCCCCAGAACCTCCAGAATCCTCTTTCGCTCCCGGTATGCCTTCAACTCTCGGTTCATTTCCTTCACCTCCTTGTTGATTTTTCCGCTCCAGTCTGGTACTCTGGAAAGAAAACCAGAAAGGATTTTTCTTATGGATGATTTGAAGTTCTCCGTCCTCTCCCGCATCCACCAGGCCACTCGCCTTGCCCCCGTCCGCCGTACCGAGCTCCTTTCCGGGGCGCAGGACGTTCCCAGAACCAGCCGTGCCATAAAGGAACTCATTTCCTCCGGCTTTGTCCGGGAGGAGCTTGGCTCCGATGCGCTCTATATCCAGCCGTCCGGTACTGCCGCTCTGGAAGCCGAGATTGAGAGGCGCTCCGCCGCACAGGTGGGGTCTTCTCAGTTCGCCCAGCAGCTGGCCGCACTTCAGCAAATCGCCGATGCCGCAAAGGAAGAGGCCGCCGCTGCAAAGCTCTTGTCGGAAACCGCGCAAAAGAAAGCCGGGAAAGCAGATATAAAAGGCGGAATTGCTGTCCTCATTTCCATCCTCGGCTTTCTGGTTGAGCTCGCCGCGAATTGGGATAAAGTTCTGGAGCTTCTTAAAAATATTGCCAGTGCCCTTAAGTAACCCTTGGGAGAATGAACTCGCAAAAAACAATCCACAGCAGATTTACAATTGCAAGCACCAGTGCAATATCTGAGATGGTTGGTTTCCTCATCCCTCTCACCTCCTTTTGTTTGCTTTGCACAAGCTATTAACTAACTTGTTGTATGTATAATAACACCTAGGTTGTTAATTGTCAATGGTAAATTTATATTTTTTATTGACTTGTGAGATATTGTGTGGTAATATGCTCTTGAAAGGTGGTGATACTAATATGACAACTTTAGCAGAAAGAATATTCCAAATCCGAAGCGAAGAAAAACTGTCGCAGGCAGCCTTTGCGCAGAAAATAAACTTATCTCAAAACTTTGTGTGGATGGTTGAAAACGGCAAACGTGAACCCAGTGACCGCACCATAAGGGACATCTGCAACATTTTCAAGGTAGATGAGGTATGGCTTCGCACCGGCATTGGTAGCCCGAATATCAAGAAGTCCCGCAAGGAGGAGCTGAATGCTATTTTCAGCGATGCCCTGGAAGGCGTTTCCGACAAGGATAAGTTTCTCCGCGCCGTGGCATCCGTCCCCGATTCCGCCTTCCCCGCGCTGGTAGAGTTTATCCGAACACTGTCCGCCGAACTGGGAGAATAAAAAACCCCGCTGCCCAAAAAGCAGTGGGGTTTTCCTGTGCGTAAAAAATCTTAAAATTCAGCGCTCCCGCAATCGGAGCGCCCTTTTTATTTCTTCATCAGCCGCAGCACCAGGATGTATGCCATCCGCAGCTGCTCCATGTTCAGCTCCTTCAGCAGCGCCGCCACAATGGCTTCCAGTTTCTTCTTTCCGTCCTCCACGTTCCGTTCCTCCTTTTAAGAAAAAATTATGGTTTTCTCCGCCGTCCGTTCGACATTTCTGTCTGTTTTTCGGCTGAAATCGCGGAAGAATGCCCCTTGCATTATATTAGATTATATCGTAAAATATTAACGTAAATCAAAAAGGAGGAAACATCATGAAAAAACTATGTTCAGCAGCCCTTGCCGCTGCAATGCTTCTGACCGTGCCGCTTACCGCCAGCGCCAGCAGCAAGGATTATACCGAAGGCTACCAGGCCGGTTACCAGGATGGGTTCCGGCAGGGCTATCAGGCCGCGTTGTTCGGTTTTTCGGAGACGGCTCCCGCAAGCATCCCCGCCGAGACAGAGGCAGCGGTGGAGGTTGAGCCGAAAAGCGGAACCATTTTGTTTGGCGAGAAGCTGAAATCAAACTGCAAGATGGTTATCAACGCCAGTAAAGAAAGCGCCGTGGTTGTCTGCCTGAAAACCGCCGCAGGCGTAACCCACTATGCCTTTTATGTCCAGGCCGGTGATTCCGTAACCGTCAACGTGCCGGCTGAAGTGCTCTATGCTTTCTTCGCCTCCGGTGACGGCTCTCAGTGGCGCGGCTATGGAAAAGGGAAGCTGTTTGGAGATAGCACCGTTTACACAAAGGACATCCACACGCTCTACCTGAAGCGGTACACCTACACCTACACCCTTTTCCCGGTGACGGACGGCAACTTTAAAGAAACCCCTTCCGATGAATCCGAGTTCTTTTGATGTGCCCCCACCGCCGTGCCACAAGCGGTGGGGGCTATGCCGCCGGATGAACCCGCTCCCTTGCCGGCTGCAAGACCAGCCTAGCAGGGAAGCGCCGTTTCGTAAATAGCCAGATGTGGAATATCGTTTCTTAGGTGAACCATTTTGTTTCAGCTTGTTTCCAAGGAGATGTTTTTTGTGGAAATTTCGGATTTATTGTCAGAGCTGGATGCCCTTCGCGTTCAGCGCGGGATGTCCTATCAGGCCGTTGCGGATGCCTGCGGCGTGTCCAAAGCAACCATTTACCGCACCCTGACCGGGGCAACGGAACCGACCGTTCAGCTGGTCAAGCGGATTGAGGCCGCCGTACAGTATGTTCCGCCCTCTGCCCAGCAGCCGCCACCTGCAAGCTGCTCCAAAGAAGAATATGCCGAATTTCTACGGGAAACCATCATTCGCCAGGACGAAGAATATTCCCGCCATGTCACCCAGCTGCAAACCCACTATAGCCTTTTGCGCCGCCAGGACAGAAGGTCAATCGCGGTGCTTGCCGCAGCTGTCACCGTCCTGGTGATATTCCTGGTCGTCTGGCTTGTGCTGGACATCCTTCACCCCGGGGCTGGCTGGATTGCCACCCCATAGGAGGCCGCCATGAATTGTGTAAAATGTAAAAAAGCCATCCCGGAGGATGGCATCTTCTGCCCCTACTGCGGCAAAAAGCAGCAGCCGGAGAAAAAAAAGAAAAAGAAGCGCGCCAACGGTTCCGGCACTGTGATACGCAAACCAGGAAACCGCTCCAAGCCCTGGGAGGCGCAGAAATCGGGAATCTATGTCGGTGCCTATGCAACAAAATACGAGGCAGAGCAAGCCCTCCTGCGGCTGGCAGACCTTCCGATTTCGGAAACGCTGAATTTAACTTTCGAGCAGGTCTATCAGAAGTGGCTGCCCGTCCACGCCCGTTCACTGACGCAGTCCGGCATCTCTGGATATGAATTTGCCTACGCCCATTGCCAGCCACTGTACGACAGGGTGTTTCGCCGATTGCGTGCAAGTGACTTTCAGCAGGTCATTATGGACATGGAGGGGCAAGGCTTGTCAAAATCAAGTTGCGAAAAGGCCGTGCAGCTTTTTGGTCAGTTGTCAAAGTGGGCGATTCAGGAGGAGATTTGCCACACGAATTACGCAAAGTTTGTCACCGTCTCTGCCCAGCAGAAAAGCACAAAGCAGCCGTTCACCGCCGGCCAGATTGAATCAATCCTAAAATCCCCAGAGCCAGCCGCCCAGATTGCCGCAATCCTGCTTGCCACCGGCTGCCGCCCCAACGAGCTTTTCGCCGCCGCCACCGCAGATGCCCAGGAAAGCTATTTCATCTCCGGCTCAAAAACAGAGGCAGGCAAAAACCGCATTATCCCGGTTGCCTCCTTTGGCCTGCCCGCCTACCAATCCCTCCGAGCCGCAGCCATTGCCAGCAGCTGCACCAGGCTGATTGACGCATATGGCGGTAATAAAACCTACCGCAACTTTTATAAACGAGACTGGCAAAAGCTGATGGAAAGTCTCGGCATAGAAAACATGGCACCCTATCATTGCCGCCACACCTATGCCACTCTAGCTGTCCAGTCCGGCATAAAGCCTGAAATTTTGCAAAAAATTTTGGGTCACGCCGACTATAATACTACCGTGGGAGTATACACCCACCTGGATAAATCTGAAATACTCCAGGAGGCAGCAAAGCTCACGGTTACAGACACGTTACAGACACGAAAAAATCACCCGGTATAATTGCATCAAAAAAGTTCAGAAAATAAAGAAAAAAGCCACGAAACACGAAGTTCCGTGGCTTCTCTTTGGTGACCCGCCGGGGACTCGAACCCCGGGCCCACTGCTTAAAAGGCAAAATCGGTGGAATTTATGCGGTATAAAATAGGATTATTTCGCTATCACAAGGAATAACAGCATATTTATATCGCAGAAAATTGCAAAGTGCCAGTATGTATTGTCTCAGTTACAGACACGGTTACAGACACTTTAGCCGCCCATTTTGTTCAGAAGCCGCTTCAGTTCTCTCTTGGTTTCCTCGTTCAGTCCAGAACTGTCAATCGCTCGTTCCAGCTCGCCGCCGTGGTAGGAGTAGCCTCCATCACTGGCATACCGTCCCATGCTGTCTCGGCGCTGGCTATAGGCTGGCATACCGATACCTCCCATACCGTCATTATAGCGGTAGTCCGGGTAGTCCCTCCGGCTGTACTGGCTGTAATCCCCCTGCTCGATGCAGTCGATTTTGCAAATAAGCGATGCCAGGTTTTTAGCTGTTCCAACAGTCTGCGTAGACAGCCCACGGTCTGCAAAGTTCTCTAGCTCCTCCATGGCAAGTCGTTTCAATTCCTTCAGTTTTTCCATATTCTCTTTTCCTCCTTGCTATATGCTTTCTTGAATGTATCTATACAGTGTGTCCAGTTCCTTTTTGCCAACCTTCATGGTCATTTTCACCACCGGGATTTTGATGGGCATCGGGTCAGCGCCGATATAAGGCTTTGCAGCGTTGTACAGAGCATCCACGTCAACCGTTCCATGCTCCTTGTCATACACACCAAGAGCCTTGAGCATAGGGTGGTCTGCGTACTGGGTGATAATGTCCGGGATTCTGGCAGTCAGGAGCCCGCCAGCTCCGGCAATCAGAACCTTGTCCCAGCCGGACAGACTGGGGGCAATCTCACGGTCAATGAACTTCGCAATTCCAGCCTGAATATTTTCCATCGAAATCATGGAAAGTACCTCCATTTAAGATATGGGGCGGTAAAAACCGCCCCACGCATGGTTAGTTACCGTTGCAGCAGCCACCGCCGCACTTGGGCAGGGGGTTGTACAGGGTCTGAGCGGTAGTGCCGGTACCGGTAGTCAAATCAGCCACCATCTTGGGATAGAAGGTCGCATTTGCGTAGGTCACAATGGCGTTGTCACCACAGCAGCGCCGCTCTACCTCCATCTTGATATCCTTGGACAGCTCGGAACGCACAGCTTCCACGTCTTGGCGAACGAGAGTAAAGCTATCCTCTGTCCGCTGGTTGTGCACCGCCTGATTGCACAGGGACTGGCGAATGTCCTTTAACTGACCGTCAACATAGGCGTACAACTCCAGCGTTTTCTGGTCGTTATAGATGTTGGCTTTCAGAAGAGAAATTTCCGCATCCTTGGCGGCAATGTCACGTTCTTTGTCCATGTCGTACCGGGTGACAGGCATGTTGTCGCTGCAACAGCCGCCAAAACCATTCCAGCCACCCAAGCCAAAGCCACCGTAGGGAACAGCGGGAATCACTGGAGCAGCGGCCTGATTCCGATTGCCCATAGCCAGTGCGCCAAGACCGCCAAGGGAGTTCAGCACGCCCAGAGACAGCCCGGCAATACCGGTGCCGAGACCAGCACCAGCTACACCCTTGCTTGCATAGTCCTTTTCAACTTCAACCATACAGAAGTCCTCCTTAAAATATTAGAGGTGGCCACCTTCTGTGATAATAATAGCAAAAAACCCGGCAAGCAGATTCTCACCTACTTGTCGGGTTCCCGTCATAAAATTGTCAGGCGTGTTCAAAAATCAATGTTTTCTGGAAGTATATCGCTGTACTTCTGCACGCTCATATACTTCCTTTTCATTTCTTTGATTCTCCTGTTCAGCGTTGCAAGGGAGATGCTGCAAGCGTGGCACTGCTTGACTTGGCTCCATCCGGCAACTCGGGTTCTCAAGATTCTTTCGTCTTCCGGCGTAAGGCACGCCAGCCGAACAAATTCTTCCAGAAAAACCCGGTTCCATGGAACCGCATCCACTCGCTATGCCTCCTTGTTGTAATTCGCGCTGGAAATACCCAGCAGCGTTCCGAGAAGGGTATCAACAGCGGTAATGGTTCCCACCACCTGTTCGGAGCAGGGCAAACCCCACACCGCCGCAATGGCGGCGTAGAACGTAGCCGCAGCAGGAAGCAGCACCAGTGCTACCCACTTCAGAATGTCGTACATTTTGTTGCTCATTTTCATGGTTTTTCCTCCTTAATTTCCATGTAGCGGCAATTTTCTGACTTCTTCCATGACACGCTTTGCTGAACCGTTTCCGCCAGCGGCGGCGTATGGCTCGTAAAGATAGTCATTTAGATTTTCGTATTCATCCCTGGTGATGAATCCGCGCTCCACATATTTCATGCCGAGAAAAATAATGCGGTCGTGAGCCATGCCAACCAGCAGCCGCGTGTTGGCGTTCTTCTTATCATCCTTTTTTTCTCTCCTCACTCTGCGGGCATCCAGATACCCCCAAAAGCCGGCAGAGCCGATAAGCGCCAGCAGAATTGTTACCAGCGTTTGCGCAAAATTGCTCAAATTTTTTCCTTCTTTCTTTAGCCGTTCCACCGGCTGTATTTGCCGTTGTCGATGTGCACGCCCCAGTCGTAGCGGCCTAGACCGCCCCGGTTGGGCATTTTCTCCGCCTGTACCTGTTCGGCAATTTCTTGCAACCGGGTGGTCGAAATGTTCCCGCCGATGGGGGCAAGGTCAATTGCCTGTCCGGTCAGGTGCAGGGAGTTCCACACGCCGTCCACATCGGCATTGTGCTGCTTGCAGCGTACACCGGAGTTGACGTTCAGGGGCACACCAGCACGGCGGCGTATCTCATCCGCCATGCGGACGGTTTCCTCTGCGGGTTCTGCGGGGAAGCCGTTGCAGTATTTCCCGCCGCACCGGCACCGGAACTCCTCCCGGGTGAAGTACTTAATGTCGTCCCAAAACGTCCAGGTTTTCGGTTCGCCGCTGCTCTCCGGCTTCTTCACCTTCACCGCCGTACCTGCCACCGCTCCAATCAACATCTTCTGCGTGGCTGCCCCGGCGATGCCGTCCGGGGTCAATCCATAGTCCGCCTGAAAGCGGCGGACGGCGGCGATGGTGTTTTTACCGTTTGCCCCGTCAATGTTACCCGGGTCATAGCCTAAGTAAACCAAAAGGCACTGGATTTGTTTAATGGTCATGTTCACCAATCCTTCTTCGTTATCTATGGATTTTAACTAAAGCCCTCTTCAGCTGCTTAGCCACCCAGAATCTCTTCCAGCTTTTCTCGGCTTATTTTTCCGGCCTTAAAACGTTTTTCAAGTTCTGTTTTTACAGCTTCCTTGCGTTCTTCCGGGACTTGAACCCACATTTTGTCCCCAGCAATCAGCCGATTCGCCCAAATTTTCACCATTATTTTACACCTCCATCAATGTCGCACAATGCGTTCTCAATATCTGCCAGCCGGGCAGTACAGTTTTCTTCCAGTTCGCAAAGTGCCGCCTCTAACTCTGCGTTGGTACAAACGGTCTGAGGTTGCAAGTCGTCCAGTTCCAAACCATTGGCAGTTAGTAATTTATCAAGCAACATATTCTCTTCACTCCTTAATAACTTTTGCAATGTCAATAAGAAACACGATTTCAGTGGGTAGCGCCACTTCAAATTCATCATCCAGTTGCGGGTAGTGCATTTGCACCGTGCCACCAGATGCTACCGTGAGCAATTCCAGATCGTCCGGCCAAGCAGCAGACAGGTTGATGATTTCCGGGGTATCAAGGGCTGCCCATACGCCGTTCTGGGTCATACTGCCTACATGGTGGTATGACTTAGCCTCAAAGTCGATGTAATTGTAGGATTCGTCCGTTCCCTGGCCGTAGTCTGGGCACAACGCCAGCATTTCCGGCGGCAGGGCAGTGGTGTGGATAACCTCTCCACCCCCTCTTTTGCTCACCACACTATCAACAGTTGCTGTAATCAAATCGGCAGTATAGGGCTCAAAACGATGAGCCGTATTGCCAGGCTCAAGCATAATGCTTGATATAGTGGTGACGCTGCCGATAGGAATGATGTTGGAATTATTTCCTATGAATACAAGCGAAATGGCTGCAAAATCATTAGGAACACTGAACGTTGTTTTTTGCACATCAGATGTTACGGTAGCCTCAGCTATTTTTCTCCCTTGTTCTCCATCTGCCAAAAATCGCACAATCATCCCGCCCGCGCCAACAACTTTAGCGTGTAGTGTATACATCCCGGCAAGGCCACTTACAGATTGATTGAAACCGCTTTGTTGGTATCCCCCTTCCATCAGTGTAGTTAAAGTATAATTATAATTCCCATTTTTCGTTACACTTAATTGTGAAGATGACACAGGAAAAGCATCTTGAAGCAGCTGATACCCTTTACGGCTCATACCACCGATTTTACGAAGCCCTGCATAATCTTTTGCCCCAACGGGAACATTAATTTCAGATCCACTGCCTACAACAGTTTTACATTCGTAGGTGTACCCCTGCTGTATCTTGATAGCATACTGCGCTGTTGCTTCTGCACGCTCAGCTCGTTTTTCGTTTTTTTCAAGCTTGCTGGATAGCGCAGCAGTATCTTCCTTTAGCTGATTAACATCCGCCCCAACTTTCTCCTGTGTCTTCTCCACCACAACTTCTAGTTGCGCATCCGTCAACTCCGGCAGGTCAACGTCAACATACTTTTTAACACCTGCGCTGTCCACACGGTAAACGCCGCCCGCGTCTGCGCCGATGGTAAACGGCGCGTTGCTTTTGGGGTCTTGGGTTACTTTCACATCTGGCACCCAATATGCTGGTTCTTCAATTTTCTTGTTGTACGCTTCCACCAGCGCTGCCACCTGGTCAGGAACCTGCATTGTCGCGCCGGATGGGTAAGTGTATTTAACCCCATCAATAATACACGTCCACGGTGACGCGGATTCTGGAATCTTCACTGTTTTCATTGTTTTCATCCTTTCTTACAGGGGTGTCCACCCGTCCGGCATACCAATATACGGCACATACCGCACATACTGTGCCCCAGGCTTGATTGCTTTTGCGCTGATAGCCACGTTACCGTTTACTGTCAGCGTTGCGCCGCTTGTGATTGTTTCGTCATTCGCTTTTAATAGCAGGATGTACCCGCTTTTGGCGGTTCCGCTGATTGTCAGAACATCTCCTTCTGCAAGTCCAGCCCCGCTGGAAATTGCTTCTCCGTTTCTTGTGACAGTTGCACTGGCATTTTCGTCAGTAGTGATAGTTAATGTATAAATCTGTTTTTCGCCCAGGGATGCCGTTCCATTCGCCGCTTCCCAGCTGCAACCGAGGGAGCTGTAGCTGGTGTTGTACCAGCTCGCTCCATCCACATGGATTGGAACTTCAATAGCCCCGCTATGCTCAACACGAACGGTTTTTGCAGCAATGATTGAAGTGCCGCCATATGTAGGCACATTCAGGCTGGTGCTGTCTGCCGACCACGCCCAGACAGTCACCCCGTTCACCGTAATCCGTCCGCTCCCGCCAGTGTACCATGTTCCGCCCATTTCGCCGCCGTCCCTGCTGAACTTAACCGTCACCGCCAGTTCGGAATATCCAGAGCCGATTGTTTCCGACCATTCCACGCTCAACGTGGCTGAAAAGCCTCCGCCAACATAAACATTGAGCACTCCGCTTTTTCCGGTTGCCATAACTACACCTCCCTCAAAAAGAAAAGCTTGCCAGGAATCACCGTTTCAGGGAGCGTATCGCCATAGTCAACGCCTTCCTTTAACACAATTCCGCTGAACGTCACCGCGCCGGTCATTGCTCCTCCTGCTTTTGGCAGCGAATTTTCAGCGGTTTTTTGCGCATTCTCCGATGCTTTCCGCAGCTCGTCAATGTGGTTGTTCAGCGTGTCCCGCCCCATCAAATAATCCGGGCTATTGGCATCTGCTTGATTGTAGTCCGTCTTTGGGATAATCATTCCGATAGAAGCACCGATGATTTTCATGCGCTTGTCACCTCCGTGATAAAGGCAGTAAGCGTAAAATCCTCCGCCGGTTTTTGGCCGATTGCCCACGCCGTTGCAGCGCCATCGTCATTTTCAATATAGATGATGGTCTGCATTAGCTTTTCCATTTGACCGCTGTCAGCTGTCAAGTCAACCTTGCTGTTGGTAGAAATCCCCTCGACGGTTACGGATTGGCTGAACGGGCTTTCGGCTCCCTTCCACTCGGAGGCAGGGAGATGAATAACCGCTCTTTTGGCAGTGGTGCCGACCATTGACGAAAAAGGGCCAGCAAACTCAGCGGTATAGTTTGCCGTTTTTCCATATTGTAAAGCCATCTCAAAGAACCTCCTTGCTGCTGCTCTCCTGCACGCGGATTCCGGTCAGCTCCTGCCCTTCAATCACGCCGCCGTTCCATTTTACCCGTACCTGAGCATTTGCTTTCATCGGTCGGAACTCAAAGCTTTCCGCTTGGGTTACTGGGTAAAACCATAGGCCATCCTCAAAGAGAATTTTCCCGCTCCTGTAGCTTTTCGTCCTTCTCCCGATGGTAACTTCCACATCCTCCACATCTAGCGGAGTGATCGGCTGCCCTGCATTGTTTTTCAGCCGGATTGACAAATAATAACTGTCCCCCTGCATCATACGCCGCTACCTCCTTTTTTTACAGAATACCAAAGTCCGCCGAGTAATTCTAAACCCGGCGGACTTTATTTTTACCGTTTATGCCACGGCGCTTTTTTCAGGCCGCTTGCTGCATATCCGTTGTCATAGTACAGCGCATCCTTTTGGCTGTCGGAAATCGGAAGGCTGTTAATAAGGGAAAGAATTTCCTTCTTCTTGCTGCCGCTGTCCGTCTTGCCGTCTCCGTCTGCATCCACGCCGGTGCATTCCGTTCTTCTGCTTCTGTAGTCAGCAAACACATTCGGCTGAATCCCGGTTTCTTCAATGCTTTTGCCCAGCTCGTCAAGCTCTTTCGTGTACGCAAGAACCTGCTCGCTGCTCAAATCGGAATCCGGGTGCTGCTTTTGCCAGCGGTAGGCGTTCACAGTTTCTTCTGCTTCCTCCGCGTCCTTGCCGCCATAGCGCACAAGCGCATTTTTGAGCTGCTGTTCCGTGATTTCGCCGTCAATAAACGCTTCCTTCACTTCGCTGTAGTTTACGTCAAGGTCTTTCTTGCAGCCCCATTCTCGCACGGTTTTTTTTGCGGCATCTTCACTTTTTCCGCCGTACCGGACAAGCATTTGCGCCGCCTTACTCTCCGTCAGGCTGTTGTTCAGATAAGAATCTCGGATTTCATCGTATTCAATGCCGGTGTCTCGGACGCTGTTCCACTGCGTTACCTGTTCTTCTGCGTCCTTTTTTCGCATCCCAAGCACCCCGTTCAGCTGTTTGATGGCTGCTGTCCGGTCGATTTCGCCATTCAAATACTGTTCCTTTACCGATTCCTTGCTGCCGCCGGGAACCTTCTTCAGCTGCTTTTCAAAGGCGCTTTGAATTTGCTTCCGGTTGAAATTCCCCTCGGCTTCAATTTCGGCAAGAATGCGTTCCGCCTCTTTCGCATTTCCAGCGGCCTTTTCCTTTGCCGCCTGCCGAATCCGGCTGTCCTGGTCTGCCAGCGCGGTCACAATGGCGCTTTCAAACTTCTGTTCCGTGGAATAAGTGGTTTTCAACCGTTCCTGTTCTGCCTGACTTCCATTCACAATGGCGTGGTAAAGACGCTCTGTTTTTCCGTTGCTCCCTCGGAAAATAGCGGGAATGTTTTCCTGAATCCCGTCCCAGATAGCCTTTCCTCTGGTGTAGGAATCGCTTGCTCTGGGTGTGGATACCGTTTCATAGGTGTTCTTTACCCCTCGCAATTCACGCAGAACATTCTTTAGCGGGATGCCGCCCATGTTCAGCAAACCGGCTGCCGCGTCCAGTGAAGCAATGCCGAATTTCCCCAGGTTCTCTTTCTTGGCTTCCTCGTCCTCCGGGTCTGTTTCCAGGAATTTCTTCCAGCTGTCAGTTGCTTTTTGGGTTGCGTTGTACATATCCGACACTAGACTCATGTCGTTCCGCTCCACGTCATAGCCCTGGACGATGCTCCAAACATCCTTAAAGCCGGGGTAATAGGTGATTGGGTTTACCCCGTCCACCAGTTCCGAAGCAAGGCTGCTCAGATATTTTTCCAGATATGTCTTTTCTTCATCGTCATCCCGCGCAGCGTATACAAGGCTTGCCAACAGCGAGTTCAGAATCAGTGCCGCCGCAACCGAAGAGATTTTCTTTCCGGCGGTTTTGAAGTTCTTCCCGCGGATGTCCTGCACCGCACTGCCCATCATATTGATGGTGGTGGTAGGTTCCGCCATGAAACTTGTCAACATTTTCATGTAAACGCTCTTGCTTCTCATGTTGCCGCTTCTGGAAAACACGCTGTCATACACCTGGGTTTGGGTGATGCACCTGGTAAAGAGCTTTCCTGCTTCCGTTTTCAGTGCCTCGCCGTTAAGCCCCGGGTGCTCTGCCTTGGTCTGCCGCTTGGCAGCTTCCCACATGGCAACCCATGTGATTTTGTCCATCTGTTCCGGCATCCAACCGCCGAATTTGTCCACGGCGGCCATAAAGCTTTTTCCATTTTCCCCGGAAAGTAGCTCTTGGGTGCTTCTGCCCATGTCCGTGTCAAACCGCCCGATTTCCTTCAGGCCAACCACCGGCGCATATTTTTTCATTTCCTCCCAGGTTGCGGAAATTCCGCCCGCGCTGTCCACCTTGGAGCCTACGAAATACTTTGCATCGATGATGGAAAACGCCCGCCCTACCGCGCTTGGCTGCTGAATAGCCACGCTCAGGCTTGCAGATACCGCCGCCTTCTTGAATCCGCTCAAGAACATATTGTAAACGGTCTCCCGGTTATCTGCCCTTACGCCGCCGTTCACGTCCTTTAGGAAGGTGTCTACATAGTCCACCGATGCTTCCCCGTGTTTCCGCAGCATCTGCTGCCGGATGCCGTCACCGGAAGTGTTGTAGTTGTACACCCTGTAGAAGTCCTCCATGGGCAGCGCGAAGTTGTGATACATGGCTGTGTCGTTCACATGGTTTGCCCAGGTTTCCATAAAACCGCGCAGCTCCACAGCGTTGCTGGCGTTCTTGTCCGTGGGCTTCATGTGTCCGGCATTTTTCTGGCGGTTGCCGGGGGATTCCTGACTGTCTCGCACCCGCTCAGACCGGATGGCGGAGGATTTAATCGGCCAGTAATCCTTTTCTTTTGCTTTGCTCACGCCATACAGTGCCCGGCTCACCTCGTTGTTCTGCTCGGCGCACACGGTGGAAAGATATTCCTGCATTTCGTTTGCAAAGGCAATCTGTTCCGCCGTCAGCCCAAGAACCTGACCGTTTCGGATTTGGATAACCGTTTCCAGCGCCAGAACGTGAGAGGAATAATCCGTGTAATCCTTGCCGTTCCGCTTGCTCCCGGTGAGAATAAAGCCTCCTTTCGTCAAGTGTTTGAGATACTGCTCCCGCTTCGATGCCGCATACAGGTTCATCCGCTCCTGCAAATCCAGCGCCACCTTTTCGCCGTCTGCCATTTCCACTTCCACCAGATTGTTTTCCCACTGGTCGAAGTGGTATTTGTCCATACACCCCAGCATAATGGCTCTTGCCTTTGCAAAGTCCCGATACCAGCCGTCCTCACCGTTGCGCAGGTTTTCATAGAGCTGCATCATAACGTTGCTTCCCATGCGCTCAAAGGCATAATAGGGCTTTTCGTTGTTCCAGCTCAGTTTTTCCATTGTTTTCTTTAGCTTTCCCAGCGCCGGTGTCTTGTCCGGCTGTTTTTGGAACTCTGCCATTGCTTGCTTGGCTGTCTCTGCCCACCCCTGCTTTAAATTTTCGCCGTGGAGCTTGTTTGCATTTCGGATGGTATTCAGGATAGCCGTATAAGCATTGCGAACTGCCTGTAGCTGCTGGATGTTCAGTTTACCATAGAAACTATCTCCAATGGCTTCTTTGGCATCGGAAATAAACTCAAGAATTTTGTCATTATATTCCTGGGTAAACACCCCCTTATTGACTTCCGCCAAATCGGTGTATGCCTGTTGCAGCCGCTCCAGGGCATTCTGAACCGTGGCATTTCGCCGTTCCAGCACATTTTGCAGCTTTGCTTCCGTCTCCGCAATGGCCTGGGCGTTCTTCACCGGGTCTTTCCCCAGCCGTTCCAGCTGTGCGCCGTACCGGGCGATCACTCGGCTGGCGGTCTCCTGTGCGTCCTGCTGCTTGATTGTAGCAATGGACTGCATTGCCATGGTCACCGCAGGCTGCAAGCTATCCGGCACATACAGCGTCTTTGTGGGGTTCAGCAGCCGCCGGTTGAGGTCAGTAAGCACCCGCTCCAGCTTAAAACGCTCCTCTGTCTTTCTGGCACTTTCCACCTTGGCCTTTGCCGCTTCCTGCTGCGCCTGCACTTTCTTTTCCAGCCTGTCAATATTCCGCCCACTGGTGTCATACTCCCGCAACAGCCGCTTAAATTCCCGTTGCCAGATTGCAGCATCTTCCTCGGTTTTGGAAAGTTCTTCTTTGATTTTTTCAAGGCCGTTATCCTGTTCCCCGTATTTCCGCAGCAGACGAATAATTTCTTTGCTCATTGCCGCAATCTTTTCGGTGTAGCTGTCTTCTAGCTTATTCATTTCACGCTGGTGTGCGGTAGCAATCTGCTCCCGTTCGGCTTCATAAACTGCCTTCATAGCCTTCGCTTCCGCATCGCGCTGATAGCGGTAGTCAGAAAGCGCTTGTTCCACGGCTTTCTTTCCGTCCCTCCGTGCCTGTGCGGCCTCCTGAAGCGCCGCATTGCGCTCCTTTTTCAGCTTTGCGATTTCCTCTTTCAGCTTGTCAGAAACGCTCTCAACCGGCTTTGCATCCCAGGCCATTGCAACGATTTTTTCAATCAGGTCTTTTCTTTCCGCATTTTGATAATATGCCGCTTCCATGTCAGATGTGCTCCTGCTGTCCTTTAGCTTCTGCACCAGTTCCGCAAGTGCTCCAGGCATATTCATATCGGAAAGCCCAGAATCAAACTGGTCTGCAAACTGCGCCGCTGCCTCCTGCCAGAACTGGTCAAGGATGGTGTTGGCATTCTGGTCAATAATAATGCTCCCGCGAATTGCCTTCTGAAAATCCTTTACGCTTCCATAGCTGTATTCAATTTCACCAATCTGTCCCTCACTCAGCCGCACACGCCGCTTTGCCATCCAGTCCAGCACTTCCTGGGCGTATTCATCCCGCTGTTCCTTCCGGTGCTCCTCCAACCAGTCAGCGGCTTTCCCGGCTCGTTCCTCAATCCCATCCCAGGACACATCTGCATCCCTGGAAATGTAGTTGTAGGTGTCTTCCAGCAGTGCTGCCAGTTCAGTGGTTCTGCCATTGGCGTTCCCCTCGCGGATAAGCCGCGCCGCCAGCTGGTTTAGGCTGTTTCTATCAAGGGTATAGTCTTTGTTGCCCCGCTTCTGAATCTGGACCAGCTTTTTCAAGTATTGGATTTCCGTCTCCATCCGCTCCATTTGCTCCTCGGCACTAACCCGCCGGGAGAAGCGAATGTTATCCATTTGATTTATTAGTTGCTGCCGTTGGGCTTCGTTCCCCTCCTCATAGAGCTGGTAGGGGATGCCAAGTTTACTTAGCTCCTCTAGTAGCCTCTGGCTTGCAGTATCAGGGGCGATTACATTCTTAATTTCATCAAATCCAACCGCCCGGGCAGGTTTCGCTTCAAAAATGTTCACAGGCATTTGAGAGATGTCGGAAAGAAGCTGTGCAACTTCTTGTGCCGTTTGGGAGTTTACTTCCATGTTGTACTTTGCAAATATACGCTGTACATTTTCCGGCGTATATCCTCTGCTCTCTCCAATTTCAGAAACGATTTCACCAATGCTATCCATGCGAATAAGCTCGTTGTCTGACCATCTGGATTTTGCGTTTGCTTCATCAATGGTGCTCATTAGCTTGTACAAACGGTTGCCAAGGTCATCCTGAATATTGCTTATTTGCTCATCGGTCAGATTTTGCAGCCGCCCTTCCAACTTGTGCATATCCGCAATGCTTTTGAACCGTTCTGATGTGGCAGCACGCAAAGTTTTTACACCGAAAAAACCGGATACATTTTTGGTGTTCCTGCCATTTTCAGACCGCATAGCCTTTACAATGCCTTCTAGCGTTGCAGCAATGTGTGTCTCCTTAAAAGACCGCCGTCCTCCAGATGGAGTATACCGTTCTTTCCCATTGTACACACCCTTACTTTTTTCTACGCCGCTGAAAAGCTCTTTTACCCATTCTGCAAATGCGTCCTTGTCAATAGCGGAGTCAACATTCTTTTTCATAGTTTCGGCATCAACAGTGGTGTATGTTTCTGTCGTATTAGCCGTACCATTTAAATAGCTGCTTAGCCTTCTGAGCACACCACTCATGCGAACTGTGTTTTTTGTCATTCCGGGGTATGCCCTTTCAAGTTCAGCTCCATGCTCCTCAAGCAGCGTTTTCAGAGGAATATGTTCAAATACTTCCGGCTTTACATTTCCCAGAACATTCCACACGTTCAGCAGCTTATCTTCTGTCTCGTTGTTAATTGCATTTACAATTCTTTCTTCCTGCCTGGTTTCTTGCTCGATGTGCTTCCCTTGTTCCTCCAAGAAAGCAGCTTTCAGCGCATAATTGTTCAGTAGACTGTCAACAACGCCTTTTTCACCGCTCTCACGGTTTAGTCTGTCCTCAATATCGTACCGCACCACGTCAAGGTCATGCTGGAAGTATTCGGCAACTTTCCCTTTTAGTTCACCCAGCCGGTTATACACTTTATCAGTTGCCTTTCTGTCTGCTTCATATTCAATTTTTGGAACCACAGGTGTCCACGCATCAGCAGAATATACCGCATTATAACGGCTCACTTTCGGGTCAATGGTTTCTTTGCCGAATACAACAGTAATGTCTCCGAAATTGGTGTGAGGAATCCCCGCCTTGGTGATTGCAATACTCGGCATCGGAAAGCCGCCTAATTTCAGTGTTTTCAGGAACTTTTCTTCCGTCAAGTTATGAAGCGCAACAAGGGTTTTCTCCTTTTGACCGTTGCGGGAAGATTTTAAAGTGCCCTCCGGGGCGTTATTTTTTCGCCCATCCTGCAACTGGTAGTTCACCACCGCATCACTGGCGGCATCGGCAAAGGCGTTCAGCGCTTCTTCACTGCTTCGGATGGTGTCTCTTGCCAGCTGGGCAATGCTGCTGTCCGGGTTCAGCCCCCGGTAGGCTTCCTTCAGCCGTTCCACCAGCCCTTGCAGGAATTTCTTAATCTTCTCCCAAAGGCTCATGTCAGTCTGCTGCAACCGTGCAGAAATCCGTTCCATTACGTCCGTGTCCGTCAGCGCCGTTTCCATCATCTCCGCCACAACCTCGCTGTATGCCAGGTCATTCAGTTCCTCGGCACTCAGCTCCTTGTAGCCCTGCCGTTTCAGCGCTGCCGCCTTGGCGGCAATCAGCTCATTGACATTCACATCGGTTCCCACGGCTTCAAACAGGATTTCCGTAAACCGGTGGAATTTTTCAGGACTGAACTCCTCCACAAAATGGGTAAACTCATGGCTCAGGGCAAAGGCCATCACACCCTGACCGTCTGCACCGGCATTCAGGTCAACCCAAATGCTTCCGTCCTCCAGGTAAATGCTGCCGTTTTCCATTCCGGCATTCCGTTCTTTTTCGGTGCTGGCATAAACGGTAATGTTCACTCCCATTTCCGAAAGCAGCCGTGCCGCATCCATGCCGCTCTTTTGCTGCTCATTCAGCGATTCAATATTTTTGGCGCTGTCCTTCACCGTCAGGCTGCCTTTCTGTGCCGCGTGCTCTCCCCGGTCAATTGTCTGCTGCTTCTGCCGGTTTTTTGCCCTCTCGCTGTCTCTGCCAGCCTCCCAGGCAGTTTGCCGGGTAGCTTCATCCAGCCGCATTGCGTTGCTGTCCCGTCCTATGGCGTTCATGGCAACGCCGTTTCTGCCCGCGTTGTAGGCATCCAGTACTGCCACCGCGAAATTGGAATTGCTCAGTTGACTGTTTTTGGATGCTTCCAGAATGGTGTTTCCGGTCTGGGCATCAACCCCGATGGTTTCAATGGCCTTAAAAAGCCGCGCTGTCCCATAGCTGCCGAATTTCACATCCTTGGCGTTTACCTGTTTGCCCTCGTCCGTCAGCAGCACCATACCGCCGCCACCGGCGGAAGCAATTTCCGAGATGTTTACCGGGCTGCTGTCGCTGATAAGATAGCTCTGCCCTTCGGCTTCTTCGTCATAGTCAAAGCTGCTCCCATCCACGGATTGTTTACCCAGATTATACGCCAAATCCACCTGTCCAACAGTAAGAGAGCTAATCCCTTCAATGTCAGCAATGTCGATTCCTTCCTGCCCGGCCTTATAGGCTTTTGCCATCTCCTCCACATATCTGCCTCGGCTCTGCCCTGGGTAATACATCTGCTCGATTGCAAAAGCGTGTTCCTTCCCAAAGATGCTTTCCGCCGCTTCACTCAGCTGGTCATGAACCGCCGCTTTGGCGCTCTTTTCCGTTTCCGTCTCCCGCGTGCCGAAAATTTCCGGTGCCAGGGTATAGGTTCCGATATTGCGCACCCAGTTGCTTCCGCCGCTCTTCGAGCCAGCACGGCTGATGTCGTTCAGCAGCGTGTCTGTAATCTCCTGGTTTTGCGCCATAGCATACCGTTCCGACATGGTGAGTTTTTCACCCGTCAACTTTTTCACAATGCCGCTGGCAATCAGCCCCGGATTTTTCTCTGCACCCAGCTGCTCTGCTTGTGCTGCAATCGCTTCTGTTACATTGGAGACATCCTGCTTTGTCAGCGCCGCAATGTTTTCCTGATAGATGTTGGTTAGCTTGGCGTAGTCGCTGCCCCGCTTGCCTAAATTCCCTTTTTCTGCTTTTGACTGTAATTTTGGAACGTCCTTATTTTTGGAGCCCAGCTCCACCGCATTTTTCAGAATTTCGTCATAGCTGCCGCTGTCCACCATATCTTTGCCGATTTTTCTTGCATCACTGGTGGTAGCATTCACAATGCCGCCAGTGCCGCCCATCAAGCCGCCGGAAACAGCGCCGCCGTAGAACGACCAGAACGTGTCAATGGCCTGGTTAATAAATGCCTGTTTTTGGGCTTCCTCCCGGCTCATCCCCCCCTGCTCAACAAGCGCCTGGATGTTGTTCCGATAGTCGCTGTTCTTTCCTTCCAGCAGGGCATCCGTAATCAGGTTTGCAATGTCCGAGGCCACTTCTTCGCTGCCTTCGTTCAGCGCCTGGATAAGCGTTTTCTTTGCCCAGTCGCGGAAACCGGTTACGTTGCCCTCCAAAAACTGGCTTGTGAAGTATTCAATGGAATATTTCTCCGTGGCCGCTTCAATCAGGCCGGAGGCAATTGCGCCCAAGCCAATCTGTGTGCCGGAAGCGCCTTTTTCGTATAGCTCCTGCGCCCGCTGGCTTGCCGCAGAACTACCCATAATCCAGGTGTACCCATTTCCAAACAGCGTAGCACCCAATGCGCTGTCAGCGCCGGACATAACCGCCTGATAGGTGTTTGCCGCCACCGCGCCCCAGAATGGAGAATCAATACTGTCCACAATCTCCTGCGCCGTAATGCCGCGCACGGTGTTTGCATAATCAGAAAGTTCATGCCCGGCGGAGTAGGGATTGAATTTTCCGGTAATGGCGCTGCCCACATCCGCCACAGCGGAGGAAACGCCGCCAAAAATATTGGCAGGGACAGTAGCCGCATTCATAACCGCCTTGCCAATCGCACCGGATGTGCCGTAGGTAATCTCTGTGTTGTAATTTTTGAAATCGCTGATTCTCTTGTCAAGGGTCACTTCCAAATCGCTCAGATATTGTTTGGCTTCGCCCAGTCCGTAACGATTCAGAAGGAAATAGTACATTTTCAGCTCGTTGTCGGCAAGCCAGTTGTACCGGCTGATTGAAGTACCGCTCAAAGCAGCCTGTGCGTCATATTCGGTTTTATTCGCAAGGTATCGGCTGACCGGGTCATTCCGCTCAACCAGCCCTTTTTCCATGCCTGCCTCAGCATCTTCCTGAAAACCGTCCATATACCGGTATGTTTCATACCGCTGTACCTTGTCTTCCTGCGCTGCAATCAGCCCGTTGCGTTCGCTGGCATCGGCATCATTTTTAAGATTGTAATAAGCTGCTTTTGCCGCATCATAGTTTTTCTTGGCGCGGTTATATGCCGCCGAATATTGCGTAATATCTTCTCCGGTAGAATTTGCCATATTGTTTTGCGCATCTTCAAGCTGCTGCTGCGCCTGGGTAAACGCAAGATAGGCTTCTTCAATCTTCTGCTGTTTTTCTTCCTCCGCCGCGTTTTGTTCTTCTCCTGTGCTGTCAGCCTTTGTTGCCTCTTTTTTCGTCTGCTTCGCGGCATCGTCCAGCTGCTTTTTCGCTGCCTCAAGGTTTTTCTCGGCTTCCAGATACCGCGCCTCTACGCCGTCAAAGTCACCGTCTGGCACATTGTAGTAGTCGTTTTCCGCAGCCTTAAAGGCATCTTCCGCAGCAGCATATGAAGCTTTCGCCCGTGCAAGCGGGCTGCTGTAGTCAGTGGCACTGATTTCCGGTACACCACCCGGCAGCTGTGAACCAAGTGCCTGATACTGTTCAGTGAAGCGTTCCCACCGGGCTTTTGCGTCCGCATAGTCGCGGCTGTCCGGCTGATAGCGTTTCTGGGCATCCTCCCAGTATTTCCGCTCTTTTTCGCTCTGTTGCAGCAGTTTTGCCGCGTCAGTACGCAGTTTGATGGTTTCTGAACTTTCCTTTGTGCCGGTCACATCCTGGTTGGCATATTTCTTCGGCTCAAGCAGCGGACGTTTCGGCTTTTCTGCCTGTGAGCCTTTCAGAAGTGTGTCGATTTTGGAAATCCGTGTGCTGTTTTGCTGCCAAAGCGGGTCTTTGGAAGATAGCCATTTGTTTTCATTTTCCAGCTGGCTTTTCTCGTCTTGAAGAAGCAAAGCATCCTTATAGCTTTTCAGCTGCCCCAGGTAGTCGTTAATCCGCTGGTTCACCTGGGGTGTGCTTCCGGCTGAAAACTGTGTAGCGGTAGAAGGGCGGCTTCTTGCACGCAGCTGCTCTGCGTAGGCATCGTCCATGGATTTCAGTTTGGAAACAGCCGCCCGATCCAGTGTATTTGCAACAAACTGTTTTGCTTGGTTATATCGTTCTGAACCGCCGCTTGTCGTTGGCTTCGCCAATTGCTGTGCAACAAATTCTTCTGCGTTTTTCTTCCTGGACATATCCAAACCCTCACTTCAATTTTTTAAAGTAATCTTCCAAAATCTGCGCCTGTTTCACCGCGGTATGTGCTCTGCCGGAGGAAATGCCGTTCTTTTTCAGCGCATCGTAAACCTCAGAAGGTGTATAGCCAGCTTTCATCGTTTCTTTTGCTGTCTCAACCACGGAACCGGTTTTCACCAGTTCCACATTTTTCTGCTCCTTCGGCTGGCTCACGGTTCCTCCGCCGCCGGAATAGCCGCCGGTCTGTGGTTTTGTCCGCGCAAGAATCTCATTGATATACTGGCTGTTATACCCGGCAGTCTTTAGCAGCTCCTCGTTGGGGGTTACTCCGATGCTCAGCAGGTAATCCACCTGCCCCTGTGCAAGCTTCTGCTCGTTTTGGCTGACAGTGTATTGATAGTTCCGCTCGTTGGCAAACTGGTTATAATCCCTGTCATCCTGGTTGCCAATCAGGTTATATTGGTTGTACAAGTCCTGCCCTTCCTGGGAATACTGGTCATAAGCCGCCTGGTATAGCTCTGGGATTTTCGCGGTCAACTGCTGCAAATATCCCTCATACGCTTGCTGACCCGCATTTTGAGCGTAGCTGTTGCCATAGCCGCCGGTCATGGTTGCCGCCTGCCCCATGGTGTCCTGCATTGCCATTCGCCCCTGACGCACATATTGGTCTTTGTACATCTGGTAAAGCGCATCCGCATTCACGTCATACTGAAATGGCTGCCGGTTGGTGATTTTGTCCAGAAGTCCATTCAGCTTTTCCGTCCACTTGGACTGGTAAGAGCCGCCGGTGCTTTCAAGTCCCTGCTGCAAAAGCTGCTGGGCATTTGCAACATTGGCGTTTGCCTGTTGGCTTTGGGGCTGCTGAACATACTGCGTTCCCTGGTTCTGCTGCACCGGCTGGCTTTGCTGGTTCTGCTGTACCGGCTGCTGGTTTTGCACAGGCTGTTCCAGCATCTTTTTCTTGTCGTCAACGGTTTTAAACGTTCCCATTGTTATCTCCCTTCTGCTGGTTCTGCCCCTTTTCAAGCTGTTCAAGCGCATAATTCAAATCCTGCACCAGCGCGTAAAGGTATTTCGTCAGCTGCTCCACCTGCTGTTGTGTGCTTCCCTGCACATTCGGGAATCTGAGCTTCATCAAAATCTGTCGCTTCCTTCCATGATTGTTTTGACAATAGAATAAATCTTTGCGTCACCGTCACCAACCAAACGGAGCCGAAGCGTGTCGCACCGGCGTGGCCTGATTGGAACGCTGAAGCTTTTCAGCCCCATGCCAAAAGCCGTGCAAAGCTTCACCCATTCTTCATCCTGGTCATATTGTGCGAAAAATTCAATGCGGGTCTGTTCTCCTGCCCGCATCCGAACGGAAATTTGAGAAAGATACTTTCTGTCAGGGCTGGATAGCCCCAGGTCTCCCGTTTCCGCCATCCATTGAACGCTTGTTTCCCCTGTATCGCCGCTTCCCAAAAGCGTGATAATGTTCCTGTCAACCGCGTCAACCGCGTATAGCTCGCCCTCCAGGCTGGCAAAGGCGCTTGCGTGAAGCGCATCTTCCCGATGCCACATTCCTTTTGCCGTGTCGTAAACGAATAGCGCCCACTTGCCGCCGCTTTCCATGCTAATGTAGTACTTGTTCCCGTGTCCTGCCGCCACTGCATTCCCATAGGGTTCTGTTCCCAGTGCTGCCGACACTTCTACCGGGAAAGAGCCGTCAAAGGCACACACGCCGTTCCTGGATTTATAAAAAAGCGTCTCATTGACAATTGCAAGGCTGTTCCCGCACCCCGCCTGAACGCCTCTCAGCGCCGTTGTCTGAATCTGGTATTGGCTTGGCATACTGCCATAAATTTTATGCACGCAATTTTCTTTGAAAAACAGCGGGTAACCCAGGTGGGCAGCAGCGCCGGTAAACGCGCCGTCCGTGCCGCAGCTGGCGGCATAGCTGTCCGTGCTTAGTCCCCTGAAATCATTCCAGTTTCGGAAATCACCCAGCTTACAGGCATAGATTTCGTTCACCGTCTGTCCGTTTGCTGCCACGCCGTACCGGCATCCCCAAAGCCTGTTTTCTGATTCAATTACGAAATCCATATTGGGGATTTTCCGGCTCACGGTAATAGTGCCCGCTTGAATCGCCGTCTCGCCCAAAAGCCCCACAACGGTAATCCAGTCGTTTCCTTTCGACCAGATTGTGTGGTTTCCATTCAAGTTTTCTAATCCAGGCACGGTTACGCCGGTGATGGAAACGCCGTCATACTGTGAAAATCCAGCCCCGATTCCGTCCGCACTGATTTTGACGTAGGTGCTGCTGATTGTGACCCATGTTTTCGTAGAAGCGGTGTACCGTTTCAGGGCATTCGGCTTGCCGGAGGTGTCCAGCCAATATTGCAAATCCTTTGGTTCTGCCGGTGCTGTCTCAGACACGCTCACACCGCTGATTTCTCCGCCGTCAATACTGCACAGGGAAAAATGGACATTCCCGCTGCTGGTAAAGCTGGCTTCTATCTCGCCGTATTGGCTCAAGTCCTCGGTGTTCAGCCATTTTTTGTCCGGGAAAATAATCACATAAGCGCCCATGGATACAAGCCGCTTTGGGTTGTCCTCCGCCGCCGTACTCAAACCCATGGGAACCGTGCTTTCGCCGTATATAAAATTTCTCCCGTCCACATATCCCAGCTTTTCTTTGGCAATCAGGCCGTTGGGACTTGCGGGCTTTGCATACACGCCCCTTGCTTTCCGGGGAGACAGCACCGGGTAGCTGTCCGATGTCAAGTTTTTCATGTCATAAAATTCGCCGTTTCCAATCCGCAGGTTGTGGTTGTACCCCCGGAACTCCTCCACCACCTCCCGGCTGGAAGCCGCCGCCGCCACCGTAGGATAAATCATACCGTCCTCCTAAAAAAGCATCCGTCTTACCGCCGTTACTGGCATATGCTCCCGGTTATAGGCCGCCGCATAAGCTGTATACAAAGTGTTGTACATGGTAATTTCTGCGTTATATTTGTCAAATTCACCGTTTGCAAAGTCAATCTGTGCCGCAAGGTAGTGAATATATGCTTCGTCATAGGGGGCGGGAATCAGCAGCGTTGTGTCAATCGCCGTGCCCGCCGTGTATCCGTCAAAACCGGGGATTGCTGCCCCTTCATGGGTGTCAATCACCTGCGCTTTAACCGTCCTGTCCAGCCTGTCAAGCCATGCAATTTTCTCAGCATCCGTATAAGTGTTGTATTTGAGGCTGTCCAGCCGTTCCAATGCTTCCTGAATGGTCATGTCGTTTCCCTCCAATTCCAAAAAAGGGGAGCATAAAGCCCCCCAATTTTGTGTTAACCGCCGATTCTTGCTCTGGCGGAGGCGTTTACCGCCTGTTCTTCTCCTTGAATGTTGTTGATTTTGGCGCTGTAGCTGTCCACCGCCTCTACACTGCGGTGGTACTCCTCCGCCACATACTCAGGCACCTTGCTGGTCTCCCCCTTGGGCAGCAGCCAGTTCTTCCCGTTTACGCCAATCATAAGGCAGGGTTCTTCATTGCTTCTGCCCCGGGGAATCCGAAGCTCCACCAGCTTCTCCCAGGTGGTTTTCTTTTCGTCAGCCATTTTTTGTCTCCTTCCTTAATTCAGCTCATCGGTTGCGGAGAAGGTGGAGCAGCTCATAATGCGCAGCACTCGTTCGGTGTACAGCACCGTTGTGCCAAACTCGAACTTGTAGCCCACGGTGCTGAACTGGTTCAGGGGGCCTCCCACTTCTTCCCGGCTCTTGATGATGGTTTCCAGGTTCCCGCCCTCCGGGTCAATGATGCCAAACGCATCCTTACCGAACATATAGCTGGCATAGGTAGCGCCGTTGGCCTTGTTCTTGTAGGTTTCTCCACCCAGCACCGGGGCAAACACGTTTTCGATAAACCGCACGCCGTGCAGCTCACCGATTTCGCCGTTGAAAATTTCACTGGTGGCAGCGTACTTGTGCGCCTCGATCCAGTCCTTGCAGTTCCGCAGGTCGTAAGCCACAGAGGGGGACACCACGCAGTAGTATTTTCCGTTGATGGTGGGCACGCGGTTCATCTTCATAATGCGCACCGCCTTGGCAACCATCAACGGAGTGAACATGCTCATCACCGTGGCGCTGGCCTCCATGGTGGCGCAGCTGGTAGGGGTAGATGCAACAGCGTTGGTTGCAAGGGTGATGTTGTCGCAGTACAGCACGTTGGTATTGGTCAACAGGCTGTCTCGGATAAGCGTCTCCTGGGTCTTGCTGGCAGATGCACCCATTTCTTCCGTTGCGCCCAGGATGGTGTTGTCGTATGCGTGGAACTCCAGGATGTCAGAGATGGCGGCAAAGGTGCCAAACTGGTCAATGGTCGCCACCTTGCTGCTCATGCCGAACTTCTGGCCGGTGGGGATCACGCCTTCCTGAAGCTTGGAGGCGTTGGCAAAGGTGTTCCACTTTCTCCACTCCATGGTAGTGCCGTGGTTTCTGGGTAGGTTCTGCTTCTTGGCGAATTGGCCGTAATAAGCTTCAATTCTGGCATTTTCCAGCAGTTCCGTGTCGTAGAACGTCTTCATTTCGCCAGACATGGTGTTCTTGGTGTCGAAGTTCGTCTTCTCCCCGGTATAGGCGTTGACATAGGTGGTGCTTGCGTTCACCAGCGTACCGGCTTCCGCAAACAGCTGAAGATTCAGGGTAATCATTTTGATTTCAAACATTTTTTATTCTCCTCCATTTTGTTTTTCGGAAGAGAAACCCCCGCTACATTCCGGGATAAATTTTCTCTCCCCTGGCAGCAGCGGCACGGATTCTGGCTTTCAGCGCCTCCCGCTCCTGCCGCGTTGCCTTTGCGTAATCGAATGTGGTCACAGAGGAAGCTTGGCGGTCAACTCCCGCCTCGTCCGGTCTTCTGGCGTTGGCCTGGACAGATGCCGTCAGCTTTTGGGATGCCTCCTGCAAAGCCTTTTGCACCGCCGTCTGCACCAGCTCGTTGTGATGGGCGGCGAAATAGGCCGTCTGCAAGGGAACCGGATTGTCCGGGTTGTCCACCATGCGGCGGAACACCTCGTTGCTCTCCCGCTCGGCCATCAGGTCGAAGTTCGGAAACAGCTTTTTCATTTCCTCCGCTTCAGAAATCACCCTGGCGGCGTGCTCTCGCAGCCGCTTGTCCTGAATGCTTTCTTGCTCTGCTTGCTGGCTCTGCCGAATCTGCCGGATGGTGTCGGCGCTTACGCCAAAGGCGCTGGCCTCCTGTTCCTCCCGCTGGTGGTCTGCTGCATCTCCAACCGCCTTTGCAATGGCGTTCAGGTCGATGTTTTCGGCATCCAGGCCGTATTGCTGCGCCAGAAGGGGGGCAATCATGCTGGTGAATCCCTCCGCCTGGCTTGCCTTGGCAACCCTGGCTTTCATGGTTTCCTGCATGGCCTTGTTGTAGTCCGGGTCTTTCATCAGCTCGTCCCAGCTGGGCTTTTCCGGCTTTCCTGCCTGTTCTTCGGCCTGTTCCGGTTCTTCCTCTTTTTTCTGTTCGGTGGTCTGCGTCTGTGCCGTGGCGTCCGGCTGTGGCTGGGCTGCCGCCGGAGGAACGGTCTGGCCGCTTCTCTTGGCTCTGGCATCTCGCCGTTTCGCCCATCGCTCCACTTTGTCCTTTGGAACATTCAGTTCCAGTAGTCTTTGCTGTTCGGCGTCAACAGCATTTTCGCCCGTTTCCGCTGCCGCGGCTGCCCCACCGTCTGGCCCTGCGCCGTCTCCGGCACCATCGGCAAACAGCTGCAAGTCCAGCAGCGCTTTGAAAAATTCCATGAGTAAACCCTCCGGTATTTTATCTGCCGCTTTTGGGGCGGCGAATCCCACGGTTATATGATACGTTCCTTTTTTTTTGATTTCTAAACCCACAGCGGGCATAAAAAAATAAGGCTGGCAAATGCCAGCCCCATTTCTCAGCCGTGTACGTGATAGCTTATCACGTCCGGGTATTTTTCTTCCAACAGTGCAAAGCCGATGCACACCGCTTCAAAAAAAGCCCTTACAATGTTTTTGTACGCTCCCGATGGGGTACAGGAAATCTCCGCATCCCCGTTTTCCAGCCGGATTTCCGGTTCTGCCACCTTTCCCAGCCGGTGCAGCTGCGCCACATTCTCCGCCAGCGTGTAGGTCAGTGTCGATACCGCCGCGCATACCAGGTCTTGCCCCGCCGGTGCTGTCCCTGCATGGCCTTTTACCGTCACCCGAGGGAATTGTCGGTTGTAATCAATAACCACCATCTCTATGCCTCCCCGCCGGTGCTGGCCGCTCCCGCCGCCCGCTTTCTGGCATTTTGCACAATGGTTGGCTCCTGCTTCTGGATGCCGCCGATGTTGTCACCCTGATAGATGCTGGTCGTTCCAACCGTGCCCCCGGTGCCCCCGGCCATGGTGATGTTTACATCCTGGGCAATGGTCTGGGCGGCCTCCGGTTCATATCGTTCTGCCAGCGTCAGCGCCAGCTGCATATATTGCAGCAGCTTTTGATACATAGTGCCCTGCTGGCTGATTTTCTGCATCAGTTGCGCCTTGCCCTCGAAGTCCATCATGTCCATGCACTGCAGCGCCTGGTCTGCCATCTGGGGATTAAAAAAGCCAAGATTGAAAAATTGCAGTGCCAATTCGTTCTGGGTGACCTTGGTGTACACATTGTGTTTTTGGGCGGAGATTTTAATATCAAAGGCAGGAACCCGGTACCCCATGTCCATGCCGAAATCATTGCCCTGATACTGCGGCTGGATGCCGCTGTTGTCGTAACTGACAAACTCCTGTGCCCCATACTCGCCAACAATTCTGAACTGCCGGGGAGCATCATAAAACTGCCGGATAAGCTCAATGCAAAATTCCACAATCTGCGAGTACGCCCGATAGCTGGCCTGGGTGCTGTCCCGGCTCCCCTTGCCGCTGGCCTCCTGCAAGGCTGCAATGGCACTGGCTGCCGTCACCCCGCTTTGGATATTGCCGGTGCTGGTCTCCGTGTTGCCGCTGGTCTCCCGCAGCTCTTGGATGGTGGCCTGCATCACGTTGATGTAGTTGCCGTCCAGAGGGTTATGCGCAATGGGCTTTAAGTATCTCTCGTCCACATTGGGCACATGCACAAAGGGCTTGCTTGTGTCGGCCATTTCGTTTTCGTTTACGCCGCCATCACCCCGGACGAAATACCGGGGCGTTGCCCCAACCATGGCATTCTTCACGAAGGCGGTTTTCAGCAGGTCAATTTCTGTCTGCGGCGACTTGCAAATGTCGATGTAGCCATATCCGCAGGGGCTTCCCTCGATGGGGTACAGGGCATCAAACACATAGGGGTATTTGCCGTGGTCGTATAGCCCTCTTTCCGCCATCTCCGGTTCATTCTCTGTGGCATAAAGCACGGTGTCACCGATGTATTTGCAGTATTGCAGCGTGTTTTTCCCGTTGACCCGCTTCCGGTAATACACCTCAATCACGGTAAACTTATCTTCCGTGCTTACCGTGTCATCGTATAGGAATTTAGCCGACACAAACCCATTGCTTTTCAGCTTGCTTTCCAGCTCGGGGTATTGCTCCACCAGCACCTCCTTGTCCCGCAGTTCCGTGTGGAATAGGAATCGGCTTTGCTGGATGTCCGTCACCCCAGGCTCCCAGTAGATGTTCAGCAAATTCACATTCTCAACAGAAATGTCACCCAGGCCGTTCAGCTTGTTCTTCGACCACACGATTTTGTAAACCCCGGTGCCGGTTTTCAGCTTTTGCCACATGGCATCGGAATAGGTTCGTTCAAATTGATTCTGTTCCAGCACGCAGGGGATGATGTGGCTCAACATCTGCGCTTCCTGCCGGTCTCCCCGCTCCCGTGGGAGGATGTTCGGTTCCGGGTAGCTTTCCATGGCATCTGCGTGTTTTGCCACGATAACGTTGTGCAGCCAGCCAGAGGAGGACACCCATCCGCCATCCTTCCCGATTCTGGTTTTCTCCAGCTCCTCGGCGCTGTTCCGCAGCTTCCACCATTGTTCACTTGCCTGGATTCTGGCGGTGGTTCTGGCCTTGCCGCCGTTATATTTTTTCAGGATGTCTGTAAATTTAAAAAGCTGCTCCTGCCCGATGGGCTTTGCCGCCATTCCCTCCGACATCGTCCCCTCGGCGGGGAGAAGCCCGCCCTTCCCGGCAGCCGCCAGCCCCAGAATACCGCCATTTTCCATGTTTTTTTACCTCCGATTTTTATCAAAATTGAACTGGTTCAGGGGGTCACCATACACCAGTTCTTCCTTTTTCGCCGCCACCGGCTTAATTGGCCGTGACATACACATATACCGCACTTCATCCGCCACATGGTCTTCCATGTCGGTATCCAGGTCTTCCGGCTTTGTCTGGCTGTACATCATCAGCGGAATTGTGCGGGTAAACGCATTGCATCCTTCAAAAACATACATTCGCGCATAGCCGTTGTCGTCAAATTGCAGCCGGTAGTGTACCTGCATCCACCCCGG
>OQVS01000329.1_pt1 | contig 31721 bp, 22 predicted proteins | sample 1691601 | NCBI WGS metagenome assembly OQVS01 (sample SAMN03418268, study PRJEB22391) | human gut metagenome | biome: human-gut; feature: organic feature; material: feces | host: Homo sapiens | place: Tanzania | collected 2013-01 | reverse complement strand
CAGTCATCTCGCCGGCAAGCATCCACGCGTTGCCCTTCACGGTTCGTTTATTTTAGGATTGTTTTATTTTTCTTTGGTGAAAAGAGATGCGAAACTGAACATATCCGCGTCAAATTTGTTGGTAGACCACCAGTTCTCACCAAATGGCGGCTTGTCGTAGTCTCTGAATTCGACAGCGAGACCTTCATCTACGATTGTGAATACTATGGTAGATGAACCCAACTGCTCCTCTGTCGCGCTGAATGCGCGGTTTGCAGTAGACAGGCTGTAATACATGTTCGTGTGGACGTCATATCCCTCAAAACTCATGAACATTGTGCATTCAGATACGGTGTTCTTTCCTGACACGACTCCTTCAGAAGAGTAATTTACAGGGTTGGCCGGTGTGACAGTTGCTTTTCTGAAGAAATTCAAGAAGTCGCCGCTTCCGCTTGGTGTGAGTGTTACTGCGCCATCGGCTTCTTTAGAGAATGTCAGCTTTAACCCTGTATTGTTCAACGGAAGCAAGCTGGTATCGTCTTCTTCTTCAGAGAAGAACTCCTTCAAATCATCAACATCGAAAACTCTATCGAAAACCCATGTTCCGAGAAGAGCATCAGGAACCTCTACTTTGTATAATGTGAGTTCAAGTTTTTCGTTGTCACCAGGAGTGAAACGAGGCTCTGCTTCAGTGTCGACTGCTATCGTGACTTTGCTTCCGGTAGTGAATCCGTCCTTCAAAGAAAATCTTGCGGTAGCTATGGTCTTGCCCGGCTTCAATACCGCATGTGGAGCTTTACCATCTTCGAAAGCGATATTTGAAACAGCATCTCCTGTAATCTTGAGAGGAATGCTCAAGTCTTCGGAAAGGTGGAGATTGTCACCGGAAACGGCTCCTTTGACATTGATTTTCAGGTAATAAGCGCCGACAGCATCTCCCTTGGTGGTTTCGAATGAATATACGATGATTTCTTTCGGGTCCACACTTACGACGGTCTGGCTTCTTGCTCCTGCCTTGAACCCGACAGGGATTTCAGCAAAACCTACCGAAATGGTTTTATCTGCATCCAGATTGACATTTGTTATGGTGAAAACACTTTCCGTACTTCCGGCAGTGAACGTTACCGCTTCCGGCTCAACTGTATAATCATCACCTTTGACGGCAGTTCCGCCGAATGTCAAAGGAATGGTCATATCTGTTTCCGGAGCTTCAGACGCAATGACTTTAATTTCCATTGTGTTGCTGGAAGACATGACGTAAATCTGTTTCTCAAACTCGATTTTAGGAGTGTCGTCCTTTTCGCATGAAACCAACGACATGGCTGCAACACTGGCGGCCACAAATATAAGAATCCTTCTAAACATAACTAGTTCGTTTAATTTGTTAATGTCCTTTACATTGTCCGGCGGGGGTGAAACTACTTCGTAGCCTCTTCGTATTCGGCTTTTATCGCCTTCACCTCGTCTCTTTCGGCCTGTGTAGGAACTTCACCTTTCGGTTTGATATAGCTTTTCGAGGCGTCACTCGTCTTAGGCGGAAGTTCGTTATACTTACATCCACAGAGGCTTGCACCGAGACATACCAATGACAAGATAGCAATTATTTTTTTGTTTGTACTCATTTTGCTTAAAAAATGTAAGTTAATATACATATCCAGGATTTTGCACGATATCCGGATTCAGGTCGATGTCTGCCTTATATATGGGTGAAGTATATAGGTAGGTCTTGGTCGTATACTTAAGGCCATTGCTGATCACCCACCATTCCGGCCTTCCGTTGCGCTTCAGCTCGTACCACCTGTCACCCTCCATATACAGCTCCTTCCGGCGCTCGTCGAAAATCACCTGCAATACCGGCGTGACCTCCTTTCCGTTGCAGTCGACTTTGATCCTCTCATCCTCACGTACGGCCGGCAGCGATGCTTCCGTCAGGTCGACAGCGCCGTTTATCCTGTTGCGTCTCAATTCATTGACCCATTTCAGGGCATTGACATTGTCCCCTTTGTGGTAGTAGGCTTCCGCGAGCATCAGGACCATTTCCGAGAGCCTTACACGGCATTCAGGAACCTTGACATTCTTCCTTTTGCTGTCGAAACTTGCGGCATATCTCACGTCCTCCGAAGGATTGGAACCGAACAGCCGTATAAGTTTCGCGCTCGCGGGACGGGATGCCAGGTAGCCCTTCGTGTAGCTGAAATACCAGTCCAGCTCACTGGAATTGTTGATGTGCGACCTGACCATCACCTCGCCTTTCCTGTCGTAAGGCGCATTGATCATGGCCGCATAATCGGCGGCAGGTGTCAATGTGTAACCGCTATGTTCAATGATGTCGTTACAGAGCGTTATCACGCTGTCCCAATTCTTGCACCAGAACTCCAGTTTTGCCTTGTATGCCTTCAATATCCAGGTGGTAAAGATGTATTTCGCATCTGTCGGGTTGAGTGCAAGTGCTTTATCCAGAAGCGCTTCCGTATATTCGTAAGTCTGTCTCAATGTTCCGCGCAGCGGCTTGGAATTGATGTCGAAATTGTCCACAAGCGGGATTCCCGGCAGCTCGTCGGCGCTTTCTTCATCCCATGGCTGGCAGAACTCACGCATCAGGTTATAATAGATGATGCCCTTCATTGCGTAAGCCGCCGAAACGGAACCCTTTGCGATGTCGGAATCCTTCCCTTTCAGATTTTCTGTCACGATATTGCAGTCCCTGACAGTCTCCCAGCTGTTCTTGTAGAACGTTTGTCTTCTGTCAATCTCTTCTCCGGCGAAAAACTCCAGGCTCGCGCTCGTGGTTATGTTCGCATCGAGATTGTCCGCGCATCCTTCCAAATGCTTGATTGCGTCCATGTTGCCTATGACGTACTCGTCACCGCCGCCTTCGATTTCACGCAGGCGGTTGTGGATGATTGACGCGAATTCCTCATCGGTTTTCGGGATGATCTCGCCCTGCGGCTGCACATTGAGATAATTTCCGCAGCTCGCGAGAGCGGCAGCCGTCATCGTCAGTATCAATGTATTTATATGTCTCATGATAATGCCCTCCTAAAAGTCAATGTTCATTCCGGCGGATACGCTTCGGGTAGTAGGATATGTAGCGCCCGGAATCTCAGGATCCATACCGTCGTACTTGGTGAAAGTGAAGAAGTTGTTCAGCGATACATTGAAACTCAGGCCTCTCATTCTCATCTTCTTGACAGCCGCGCCCGGCAGTGAATAGGTGAGGATGACGGATTTGATTCTCAGATATGAATTGTTCTTTAGGTACACGGCGTCTATTATGCTGGAATCCATAGGGTTATATGATGCGAAATTATATTTTCCGTCGAAATAATCGTAGATTCTCGGATATTTCACGCCGGTCGTATGGGTGGCCGTCCATCTGTTCGTACGGTCCTTCTCCACGTTGAGGTGGTTGCCGTAGAGGTCACTGAACTGGGACTGGACCGTCTCCGTGCTCACGCCGCTATGTGAGGCATTGCTGTAGCTTGCCGGATATCGGAAATTCTCGTAAGTCTTGCAGCCGAATGAATATACGCCGCTGATGCTCAGTCGCAGCTGTCTCCATGATGCGCTAAGGTTGAATCCGCCCGTATAAGGCGCAATCGTGGTGCCCAGAAAATATCGGTAGTTGTCCGGCTTGTTCAGGTCCGTGGCCGTGCTTATCGTCGCATCCGGACGAAGTTCGAACTGATAAAGTCCTGTGTCACTGGCTATTCCGGCATACTTGCCGCTGAATATCGCGCCGGTCGGATAACCTTCCACATATCGGTCCTTGGAAGTAATGCCGCTCTTGGAAACAGGGTTGTATTTCAGTACCTTGTTATAGTTGTAGGCGAAATTCACTGCAGCGGAGAGCCCCCAATCCTTGGTCCGGATGATTTTTCCGTTCAATGTCAGCTCGATACCGCTGTTCATGATGTCGGCTGCATTGAAATAGACGTGTGTGAAACCCGTCGTGCTCTGGACCGGCGACGAAGTCACCACATCCGTACTCAGACGATAGTAATATTCCGTATTGAGGGTCAGGCGGTCTTTCCAGAGACCGAAATCAAGTCCGGCCTTGGCATCCTGAGTCTTCTCCCAGCCCAGATCCGGGTTCGGTGCAGAAGGGATGGTGCCGAGGTTGAAAGTCTCATCACCGAAATAGCGGTATTGCTGCTGAAGGTATTGGATTACAAGCAGATGCGAAGTGCTGGTATTGACATCCCCGGTAAATCCGTAGGCCGCTCTCAATGTCGCGTGCGACAGGGCCGGCAATGCTTTTTTCATCCAGGCCTCCTCTCCGATATGCCATGCCGCACCCGCGCTCCATGTCGGGTTGAACTGCTTGTTGCTTCCGAAGTTCGAGCTGCCGTCAGTTCTGAACGAAGCATTCAGGACAATGCTCTTGCCCAGATAGTAATCGGCTGATGCATAGAACGATGCGTATCTCGTCTTGCTGAAATATTCGCCGTTCAGCTTCTCGACTTCGCTCAGCCACTCGTCTTGCGGCCCGCTTATCTGAGGCAGGGAAGTGGTGCCCGTCTTCTGGTCATAGTTGTACCTCTTGGTGAATATCGTATTGGGACCTGAACCGCGCAGCTCGGCACCGGCAAGCAGATTGACGGTATGTGTTTCCGCGAAAGTCTTGTTGAAGGAAAAATGTCCGCGTGCCACATAACTGTTCCTGTTCGTGCGGTTCTGGGAGATGTTGCCGTAAAGGTTCGTCTGCGACCTGTCATCGCTTCCGAGCCTGTCGCGGAATGCGGAATATGAATATTTGTCAATGACTTTGTCCGTGGAATTGTTTGAATACGAATAAGATACAAGTCCGACGAAATGCAGCGGCTCTATGATTCTGAAATCGGTCTGCGCCCTGAACGTGCCGTTCGTATTGGCGGTCTTGCTGTAGTTCGAATCCAGTTCGCGGATGATGTTGAAGCCGTTTTTCGGCATCACCTGCTCGGCTCCGCGCCCGTTGTAATATCCCAATGTGAACCACGTGTTGTCCGCCGCGTAGGAGCCGTCCTCATTGTACGCCCGCTCGTAAGGATTCGAAAAGAATGCGTAATAGAACGGGTCCACCGTCGAATACGGCATCTTCGATTCCTGCCGTGCGGCTTCCATTCCCACGTCAATGCGTGCCCAGTCGGTAGGGGTCAATGTCATTTTGGCATTGACATTATATCTGCGGTAGTCGTTGTGGATGAGCATTCCGTCCTCGTCGTTGAGGCCGAGGGCGACGTAGTATGTGCTTTTTCCGGAGCCGCCGCTGAGCGAGAGGTGGTGTCCTTGCGAGAACGAATTGCGGAACAGCAGGTCATACCAGTTCGTGTCCACGTTCCGCAGTGACTCTATGTATTTGTCCTGCGCTGCCTTGTCGCCTTTCATCGACGCGAAATCGCCGAGTCCCGCACGGATCTGCCCGACAATGCCGACGACCGGATAGATTACCGTGTTGTCCGTCAGCGAAGCGGCATATTTTGCAGCGGAAAATTCGTTCCAGAGTTCATCCTCCCATGAAAGTTTCTCCGATGAATTCATCAGGTTCAGGCTGCGCTCAGGCTTGAACGACCAGGAAAATGTGTTGTTGTAGCTGATGCGCATCTTCCCGGCTTCGCCCTTTTTAGTGGTTACGACAATGACTCCGTTGGCTGCCCGTGAACCGTAGATGGCTGCCGCCGCCGCGTCTTTCAGGATCGTAATGCTCTCTATGTCATTAGGATTGATATTGCCGATGCCGTTCACGAAGATGTTGTCGAAACCGCCTGTCGCAAGCTGTTCGCTGCTGAGGGCCGGAGACTCGCTCTGAAGAGGCACGCCGTCCACGACCCAGAGCGGGGCGCTGGAACCCGTGATGTTGTTGGAACCCCTGATGGTGATCTTGGCCTGCGTTCCAGGCTGTCCGGACAGGGATTTGATGCTCACGCCCGCCACTTCTCCCTGCATGAGCGCATCTACGGAAGAAATCGCCTTGGCTTCGAATTTCTCCGAGTTGAGCACTGCCACGGAACCTGTTATGCGTTTCACGGAGGTCTGGGCATATCCGGTCACGACCACCTGGTCGAGTTCCGTGTTCTCCCACTCCATGATGATGCGGACGTTCTCGGTGCGCCCCGGAATGAGCTGGTAGACAAGCTCTTTCATTCCTACGGATGAAAACTTGACCGTTTTCGCTCCGGCAGGAAGCGTGATGCTGAAATTACCGTCCAGGTCAGTTGTCGTCCCGGCTGTGTTCTTTTCAATGCATACCAGTCCGGCTCCGATTACAGGTGCGCCGTCCGTGTCGGTGACCTGCCCTGAGAAACGTATGCTCTGGGCGGCTGCCGTAAACTGCAATGTGCAGAATAACAAAAAGATATAAGCTAGTCTATTCATGTCCTTTCCGGCTAGAGGACCTTGATTCCCTCGGACTTCATCTCTTCCAATGCTTTCCTATGTCCTTCTTCATTGACATAAGCCAGGCAGTTTTCCAGAAGGATGACATTGAACCCGGCTTTCTTGAGGTCCTCGCAAGTGTTTCTTACACAAAATTCTGTGGCGATTCCGCAGACGAAGACATTCTCCGGTTCGAGCATTGAAACCACTTCTCCCAGAGATTGGCCTGCGGCATTTACACCGTCAAATCCTGAATATTGTTCCACGGCCTTGTCGCATCCCTTGTCGAAAGTAAGGTCCTCGTCGGCATAAGGCTTCAGTTTTTCATGAATCTCGCCTCCATGTGTGCCGGCTACGCAATGCACGGGCCATGTGCCGCCATATTCCGTAAAGGAAGAGTGGTCTGCCGGATGATGGTCACGTATGAAAAGGACGGGAAGATCCTCGTCTCTTGTCTTCTTGATGAATTCCAGTGTGTTGTCCACCGCATTGTCGGCATTGGCGCAAGCCAGGCTGCCGTCAATGAAATCGTAGAGCATGTCCACGACGATAAGTACCGAATCGTTTACCATGAGTTAGTCTATTCTGAATTTTTCTATTTCGTTGACGAGTTTTGTAAGTATCTCATTTTTAAGATTGTAGAGGCCGTCTGAAATGTCCACCTTGTAATAATGCGGGTTTATCAGACGTCTCTCCGACGGGCTGAAATGGGCGAGCGTGTCATTGTAGAACGCCTTTTTCTCCATCAGAGACCTCTTCGGAGCGCATCTTTTGCCGTTCCCGATTACCGGAACCTGCAATGCCCTCCATTCGTATGTCCCCTCATCGAAGGTCTTGAACTTGTATCTGTCGTATTCGTCCTTGATGGTGAATGTCCTGCCATGTTCAATGTCCTGGCTCAGGGTGTCACCGCGCAGGCAGGTCACGTCAGCCTTGTAGATGTTTCCGAATTCTTCATCGAATTTCACTATTCGATATGTGATCTGGAAACCTGGATTGATCAATTTTATCCTGTCTTCGGATTTCTTCAGGACCGGCTCGCCGTTGATCTGCACGAGCTTGTAAACATTGCCGAAGCATGGAGCGGCCTTGCTGGTGGCGATGGCGTCGCCTACTCCGTAAGAGTCGATTTTCGCTCCCTGTCTTTCCAAATCGGTAATGAGGTATTCGTCCAATGAATTGGTGGCGAATATCTTGCAGCCCGTAAGGCCGTGTGCGTCAAGGATTTTCCTGACCTCGGAAGAAAGGTAGGCGAGGTCGCCGCTGTCCAGACGAATGCCGTATCCGTAAGGATAATCATTGTCAATACCGTTCTCCTTGAACGCCCGGATGGCATTGAGCACGCCGCACCGGAGGGTGTCGTAGGTGTCGATGAGGAGAATCAGGTTCTCGCCCTTGTGGGTGTTGATGTAGTCGCAGAATGCCTTGTGCTCGCCTTCGACCGTGCTGCCGTACGAGGTCACGAAGCTGTGGGCCATGGTTCCCGTGGATGGTACGCCGTTCAGTACGCCCGTGAGAATATTGGAGGTGCTGGCGCAGCCTGCGATTATCGCCGCCTTGGCTCCATATACGGCAGCCCATGGTCCGTGCGCCCTTCTGGAACCGAATTCACTGACCGGATGGGAGGTGGCGCGGCATACTCTGGATGCCTTGGTGGCCACTGCCATCTGGTGGTTCATGATGCAGAGCATCGGTGTCTCCAGAACCTGGGCCTGGATGAGCGGTGCTTCCACGATGACTATCGGTTCGTTCGGAAAGGCGATTTCGCCTTCTCTCATCGCGTAGACATTGCCGGTGAACTTCATGCCGGCAAGGTAATGCCTGAACTCCGCGTACTCATCTCCCGGAAGGAATTTCTCATAGAATTCCTCAGGCATGGAACCGAGGTTTTCTATCATTTCCACCACTTCATCGGTTCCGCTGACTACAGCCCAGTTGTTGTTTTCCGGCGCTTTCCTGTAAAACAGGTTGAACACCGCCATCTGCTCTCCTTTTCCACAGTCCATGAATGACTTTCCCATCGTATACTGGTACTTGTCGGAGCAATATGCAAATTCCTTTACGTCCATTTCGTTGTTTTTTTACGCACGCCTGCGCGCGCATTCACTATATGCTGAAATACAAATATATGTAATTTATGCAGGAAAAGTGCTAAATTAGCGATATAATTGACCCGCAGACAATCATGATGAACGAAATATTGGAGCAATTGTTCGAGACTTTTACCGGACAGCCCGCTTCTGAAACAAGGGAACTGAAATCGTCCGGCAGCAACCGCCGCTACTATCGCATTTCCGGACCGGACGGAAAGACATTGGTCGGCGTCGCCGGACTGGATGTGAACGAGAACAATGCTTTTGTCAGTCTTGCGCGACATTTCCGCAGCAAGGGGATCAATGTCCCCGAGGTGCTGGCGGTCAGCGATGACGGCATGTGCTATCTCCAGGAAGATTTGGGCGACGTAACTCTTTATGATGCAATCTCTTCCGGACGCGAGAGCGGAGAATATACGGCGGCGGAGACGGAGCTCCTGAAGAAGACCGTGAGGATGCTTCCGGAAATACAGTTCCGCGGGGCGGAAGGTCTTGATTTCAATGTCTGTTTTCCGGAACCCGCTTTCGATGAGCGCATGGTGATGTTCGACTTGAATTATTTCAAATACTGCTTCCTGAAGGCGACAGGCATCGAGTTCAATGAAATCCGTCTGCAGGACGATTTCGACAAACTTAAGGAGGACCTTCTGGGAGAGAATACCGTTACTTTCCTTTATCGTGATTTTCAGGCCAGGAATGTGATGGTGAAGGACGGCGAGCCATATTTCATTGATTTCCAGGGAGGAAGACGTGGGCCGATTTATTATGACGTGGCTTCTTTCGTATGGCAGGCGAGGGCCCGCTATCCTGAAAACCTGAAGGAAGAACTGGTCCGGACTTATCTGGAAGCATTGAAACCATATATGCCCGCCATTGACGAAAATCATTTCCACGACCGTCTCCGCTTGTTCGTGCTGTTCCGCACCTTGCAGGTCCTGGGGGCCTATGGTTTCCGTGGGTATTTCGAAAAGAAGCCGCATTTCATTGCGAGTGTCCCGTATGCGATGGACAATATCAGGAAACTGATGCAGAAGCCTTTCGGGAGATATCCGTACCTGTCTTCGCTCCTGTCGGAACTTGCCGGCATGCAGAAATTCTACGTGAACGCCGAGGACAGGCGCCTGCATGTGAAGATATTCAGCTTTTCCTACAAGAAGGGCATCCCGGCAGATGATTCCGGCAATGGCGGCGGATATGTATTTGATTGCCGCTCAGTGAACAACCCCGGAAAATTCGAGTATTACCGACAGTTCACCGGACGCGATGCCGAGGTAATCAAGTTTCTGGAAGATGACGGGGAAATCCTGACGTTCCTGGACAATGTATATGGACTCGTGGATGCTCATGTCAAGCGTTTCATTGAAAGGAAGTTCACCAGCCTCCAGGTTTGTTTCGGCTGCACTGGCGGCCAGCACCGTTCAGTATACAGCGCCGAGCACCTTGCCGAGCATCTTGCCAAGAAATTCGATATCAGGGTGACGTTGACCCACAGGGAACTCGGCATTGAAAGAGAATTATAGGAATCATGAAGGCACTTGTTTTCGCAGCCGGACTAGGAACGCGGCTCAAACCGTTGACTGACAATCTTCCCAAGGCATTGGCCCCCGTGGCGGGTCGTACCTTGTTATATCATGTCATAACCCGTCTGCATGAGGCGGGTGTGTCGGAATTCGTGGTGAATATCCATCATTTTGCTGACAAAATCATTTCGTATGTGCATGATTCTCCGGAACTTGCGGCCTTGGATATAAAATTTTCCGATGAACGGGACTTACTTCGTGATACCGGCGGCGGCATCCGTTACGCCGAACCGCTTCTCGGCAACGGACCGTTCCTCGTCCACAATGTGGACATCATTTCCGACCTGGATTTGCGCTGGTTCATGCAGCAGGTGCGCCCCGATGCTGTCTCCACATTGCTGACAAGCTGGCGGCAGACGCAGCGGTACCTGCTTTCCGACGACTCGGGACGTCTCGTGGGATGGACCAATGTCGCGACCGGGGAAGTGAAGACGCCGTTCCGCGGCCTGGACCCTTCCCGTTGCCATAAAACCGCGTTCGCCGGCATCCACGCCGTCTCGCCGAAAGTCTTCGCCACGTTCAATGACATTGACCGGAATCCTGCGGATTTTCCGCTCTATGACGCCTGCGGCAATGTCCTTGCGGGTTCGCAAACCGTTCTGGGCCAATGCTTTCCTGTGATGGATTATTATTTGCGTGCAGCCGCGGCCTATCCTATATATATGGTGGAGCCGGCTCACCTCACATTGATAGATGCTGGCAAGCCGGCTACATTGGAACAGGCCGGGAAATTCCTTTCCCAGTAGTTTTACATTGTCTTTGTTTCGTCGCAGTTGCCTGTCGGAGAATCGAGAGGTATCAGATTCATTGTCCTGACGAAAATCCAGAGATAGACGAGGGCGGACAATGCTATCAGGCAGTATTGCCACATCGGGAATACGTCCAGCCAGGTGTCAACGTCCTTCAGCGAGTCGATATTGCCCATGACCAATGCCAATGTGTTGTTGGTGAAGTGCATGAGCATTGTCAATTTCAGGGAGCCCGTCCTGTAATATACATAGCCGAAGAGGCATCCGAGCACGAAGGCAGGTATGGCCTGCCATGGATTCATGTGTATGAGCGCGAAGAACAATGCGGAGATGACGATGGCCCATACAGGCTTGATGCCGTGTTTTATGGTGCCGTCCGCCTTGCTCCTTCTCTTGTAGTTGAGCAGTCCGCGGAGCACCATTCCCCGGCACAGCCATTCCTCGAAGAACGGCGCGAAAACCGATACGCAGATGAAATTGATGAGGAAATGTCCCTGTGTCATGCCTTTCAACATGTTCTCAAGCCATTCAGGCATTGCCGGCATCAGGGAATTGACGATGTCCACGAGGAAGGAAAGTGCTACGGTCGCGACCATAACCATGGCTGCGCATCCGGGCATTCCGATATTGCCCCAATGTCCTGCCGCATCTATGGTCCGCCCTTCGTCGAACATGGCATTGCTGCGGCTTCTGCTGCTGGCGTAAATCATTGGCGGAATGAACATTACCGGGTATGATATTAGTGTCAGCAGGTCTGATGTGGCGCCCGGCATAAGTAACATGAATCCGGCGGCAATCACGTTTCCTATCAATGCTCCTCCAAGCAGAAGGAAGAGTATTGCCAGAATTTCCAACGGATTGGGAATGAAGTAATTATAACTTGACAGCAAGTCGTAGTTGTTGCGTATTTTGCGAGATTTTTCCATGTTTTGAAATGAATCGTGCCGTCCGCCCGGCATGTGGGAGAACGGCACGGATATGATTTCTATGAAATACTACTTGTTGTAGAGCGGCGTAGGGTAGACGCCCTTGTCGGCAAGTTCCTGGAACTTGGCTACGACACCCGGCCTGTCTTCCTTGTAAGTTACGCCGAACCAATGCGATGGTGTGGAAAGTACCTCTGTGGCAGCCTCTCCGGACTTGATCATGCAGTCGATTGCGTAAGGGATATAGAACTCCTTCTTAGGCTCATTGATGTTCTTCTCAAGGAATGCGTCGAAGATTTTCTCGCTCTTCTCGAAATAGTCAGGAGTGAAGCCCCACATGTTCATTGAACAAAGGTTGTCGGCAACCAGTTCCACATGTGTTTCTCCGGTGAGGGAGTTGTCGCCATATACCTTGCCGTCAGCCTCTTTCGCGATGTTGAGGTGCTCTACGATATCTGTAAGATGCTGGTCCTTGTCGTAAGCGCAGATTCCTCTGGATACGCTGCCTGACTCTGAAAGTGTGTGGTCGAGCTCGAATCCGACGATGCTGTATACGCCTGTGCTGTGCTCATGGGCGCGGAGCCAGTCGCCGAGGATGCGGAATGAATCCTTTCCGTAGTAGTCGTCACCGTTGATCACTGCAAACGGCTCATGGATGACGTCTTTCGCCATGAGTACTGCATGTGCCGTGCCCCAAGGTTTCTGTCTTTCCGGGTTCAATGTATATTTGGCCGGAATCTTGTTGAGTTCCTGTGTCACGAACTGGAACTGGAGCGGCTCCCCGTCAAGGCATTTTACGTGGCTGTACTTCTGTTTTACAGTCTCTTCGAACTGCTCTTTGAAATACTCTCTCACGATGTATACGACTTTTCCGAATCCGGCATGGACAGCATCGTAGATGGAATAATCGATGATCGTTTCACCATTTGGACCGAGGCCGTCCATCTGTTTAAGTCCGCCGTAACGGCTGCCCATTCCGGCAGCAAGGACAAGCAATGTTGGTTTCATTTGCAAGTGATTTTTAGTTCAATGTTTTGTTGCAGGCAATAGTCAAAAACTTGAGTTGCATAATTTTTCGACTCTTGCTTTTATTATCATCTGCAAATTTACTAATTTTGTGTGTAATAACTAAAGATTGTCATGGTAAAATTCGGTGCTGTTTTCAAAAAATGGTGGAATGGTCCGCATAAAGGTTTCGTCAGGTATGCGGTAGGAATCACCGCAATTGCCTTGGTCTATGCCACGTTTTTCAGTGCCGACAGTCTTGTGGACTGGGGCAAGGCCTATCTTGAACTCAGACAGCAGCGCCGTCAGATAGAGATATATAACCGTGAAATATCTGAAATGGACAAGCAGATCCGCATGCTTTCCACGGATCGCGATACACTGGAAGAATTTGCGCGTGAACGATTCCGTTTCGCCGCACCGGATGATGATGTGTATATCCTTGATAAATAGGCGGTCAAATCAGCATTGTACCGAATCCTGCTGCCAGCGCGAGCATTGATTTCAGCGTTTTTACGCGTATCCAGCTTTTCTTGTTTTCCGCGATGAGGGGCAGGCACGCGTGGCCGTCCTGGGATATGCAGCTGGCGAGAAGTACCGGGAACGGGAGAATCCCCGACGCGAACATTGATACGAAAACCATGTGCGGACCAGACTCCGGTATGAGTCCCGTCAGCACAGCGATGACAATCATCAGTCCCGTGTTCCCGCGCAGCCATGTCTCCATGTCAATGCGTGTGGACAAAATGCCGAATGTGGCCAGAACGCCGAAAGTCCATGCGAAGATCACCGGCAGATGTCTTTTTATCACATGTCCCCACACGTGTTCCTTTATGAAATGCATGATTTCGTGTCCGTCTTCATGTCCTTCGTTGTGATGGCCGTGGTCGTGGCAGTCGCAGTCATGCAATTCGTAATTGTCGTCACTGCATCGGTCCGCTCCCAGATCAAGCAGCTTCCCTTTCTTTTGCAACGCCTTGATTACCAGGTCTGTAATGATGCCGGTTATGAGTCCGAAAAGAAACAGGCCGCCCATTATGAGTATAGCCTTCGACGGAAACATTGTCAGCATCAGGAATGCTTCGTCTCCGGTGGTTGCTATCAATGCAGCAGTGAGTGCGCCGAATCCGACCATCCTGTGCGAGTACAATGACACTCCCGCGAAGCCCCCGAGACAGCCTGGTATCATGCCCAGTCCGGAAGCCACTGCAACCTGCCCGATCTTATGATTCTCAAGACGTTTGAATAAATGTCCGCGCGATACGACATTGAAAATTTCTATCAATGTCATGATGAATATTACCAGCAGGCAGATTTGCAGACTTTCCGTCAGTGCGTCCAGCAATGCGTGAGGAATACTTTGCGGAACTTGTCCCGCTACGTCTGCATGAATATGTAAAGGTATGATTGTCATTTTGTTATAGTTCCTGATACGTAAAGACTTATTACAGGCCTGAGAGGGGAGTTGGTGGTTAGGATTATTGCAATGTCATTTTCTCCATAGGGCAGGTTCCGGGTATCCAGATTGCAGGAAAACGAAGTTTTGCCGCCTGGCTCCGTGTCCTGGAACTTATCCGGGAGCGTCAGCGCATTGTTCTCGGCATCAGCCTTATATATATGGAACGGGCGGCCTCCGAGATTGCTGTATGTGAATGTCGCCTTTACCGTGGAGCCTTTCTTTGCGCTGCCGAAGTTGAATGAACTCGACGTGAATACAGGCTGCGGCCCGCTTTCTTGTTCCTTGGCACTCATTGACGAGAAGTCTTCCTTGGTAAATGCCCAGATGCTTATCGGTTTGAATGCCTGTCCGTTCACTACCGGGGTGGCATTGTACCAATTCTTTCCCCACCTGCTTCTGTCCGCCGTTACGATGTATGTCATTCTGGCAGTCCGGCCGGCCGGTATCGGATTAGGCGAAACGGAAATCGACAGCCCGTCTGAAACATTGGAGAATGATACTTTTATCGGTGCCGTGCCGATGTTAGCCACGTTCATTGCGTCGCTTTTCTGGCCGTTCTGCGAGAGGTTCCCCAGCTTTATTTCTGTTTTCCTCAATGCGAGCGAACCTTTATGTACGGGATATAATTCGCTGAGTGCCAGCTTCTTTTCGTGTGCGATGCCCCGCAGTCTCAGCACTATGGGTTTCTTTACGTTCGAGATGTATACCGTCAATGTCTTGTCGAACGGATATGGTCCTTCGTCGTTCGAATACGTGGCAGATATCTTGCCGCTTTTCCCCGGCAATACCGGTTCCCTGGTCCATTTTACGCCAGTGCATCCGCAGGATGACACTACATTGTATATGACGATCGGTTTGTCCGAAATGTTGGTTGCGGTGAACGCGCAGTTCAATGCGCCCTGCCCCAAGGTCACGTCACCGAAGTCGTGGATGGTCTTGTCGAAGCATACAACTCCGTCAATGTCAGTGCTTTTGCCGTCAGTCTTGACCTGCGCTGCAATTGACAATGAAAATGCCGCTACGGTCACTGCCGCAGCGATATGTTTGAAAATCCGGATCATAATGCCTTCTCTGTCTGCAAAAATCTTTCCACGATTTGATTATTTGATTTAATTCGCATACATTTGTATTTGGTTTCGCTTTTGCGGAGCCTTTTGTTAGACAACAACCAAAGAATTTAATTATTATGGCTTACAAGATCTCAGAATCAGAGTGCGTTGCATGCGGCACATGTATCGGTGAGTGCCCTGCAGGAGCAATTTCAGAGGGCGATGTTTACCACATCGATCCTAATCTTTGCCTTGATTGCGGTACATGCGCAGGCGTTTGCCCTATGGGTGCAATCCATCCGGCTGACGAATAATCGCATTTCGAAATCCAATTACGGGGATGACATCACAGATGCCGTCCCCGTTTTCTTATTTCTGCGCCGTTCTTTATCGGACAGAGCTCAGGCCGTCGGCGATACGTTTCAGTCCTTCATCCAGAAGTTCGCGCGGACATGCCAGGTTGATGCGGATGAAGCCCTCTCCCGCTTCGCCGTACATTGAACCGGCATTGACATGGACATTGAACCGGTCTACGAGCATTGTCTCGATTTCGCGGGAGGCGAGTCCTGTCTTGCGGCAGTCACACCATGCGAGGTAGGTGCCTTCGAGGCGGGATATCGGCATCCACGGCAGTCGGGACGCGAAAATCTCGCGGAGACGGCAGTAATTGGCGTAGACATAGATGTTCATTTCGCTGAGCCATTGTTCAGCTTCTGGATTCGTGTAGGCGGTGACAAGTGCTGCCGCGCCGAACGGATTGACATCGCATATCTCATTGATATTGATGGCTTTGTCGATTGCTTCGCGCCAATCCTCACGGCATGTGATGATATTGGCAATCTGAAGTCCTGCGATGTTGAAAGCCTTGCTGGGCGAGCAGAAAGTGACGGTGTTGCGGCTTATTTCCGGTGAAATGCTTGCGAGCGGGGTGTAGCTGTAACCCGGCATAACGATTTCGCAGTGGATTTCATCGCTGATAATCGGTACTCCGTGGCTTATGCAGATGGAGGCCATGCGTTCCAGTTCCTCTCTTGTCCAGACATGTCCTGCCGGATTGTGAGGATTGCACAGGACGAAAACCGCAGCCTCTTTCACCTTGTTTTCGAAATCATCGAAGTCCACGTGGCATGAAAAACTGTTGTCGTCAGCGTAATCGTAGACGAGCCTGCTCTCCAGCATTGTGCAGCCATTGTTCCTTATCGAAGAAAAGAAACAGTTGTATACCGGTGTCTGTATCAATACTTTATCGCCTGGCTTGGTCATCGCTTTGATCGTGGCTGACAGTGCCGGGACTACTCCGGAGGTGTAGATTACCCACTCTTTCCGGATGCCGTTCCAGCCGTGTTTCCTGGAAAACCAGCTGCTGATGGCATCATAATATGGATCCTGGACGCGCGTATAGCCGAAAATGCCTTGGCTTACTCGCTCACGGAGCGTCTCCACGATACATGGCGCAGTCTGGAAATCCATGTCTGCCACCCACATCGGGATGACCCCGTCTCTGTCATTGTCCCATTTTACGCAGCCGGTTCCACGGCGCTGATTTACTTTGTTGAAGTCGAACATATCTCGCAATCTCCCGGTTTCTTGATGTTTTCGTCAATGATTATTTCTCCGATGCTGTCAGCATTGATGTGTCCGGTGCGAGGATTCTTCACTGATGTGATGTGCCCTTTGACATCTGCATTGACAGAACTGTACTCGAACGCGAGGTCGGCATCCGGAGCCATGGTGCAGTCTTCCATTATGAGGTTTTCCGCATAACACAGCGGCTGGGTGCCGGAAATGCGGCATCTTACAAGTCGGAGATTCTTGGCGTACCATCCGAGGTATTCACCGTTTATCTCTGAGTCATAGACTGTTACATTCTCGGTATTCCAGAATGCGTCTTTCGTGTTGAGGATGGAATCGTGAATTTCCACGTTTTTGCAATATTGGAACGAGTAGTTGCCGTCCAGGCGGAAATTACGGATCTTTATGTCGCTGCAGTGCATGAAAATATAGTCGGCATGGTCTGCGCTTACATTGTCCAGCCAGATGTTCTTGCAGTGCCACAGAGTTTCCGCAGCTCCAGGAATCTGCACGTTTTTCAATTTGATGCCATCCATCTCTCGGAACATTTTGGGCGCATCTACGTATGTGTCAGTCATTTCCAGATTTTTCGAGTACCACAATGCGGCTCTGGCTCCACCTGTGAAAAGGCAATTCTTCACGATGAAGTTTTCGCAGCACCAGAATGGATATTTTCCCTCGAATACGCAATTGACGGCAGTAATGTCGCTTGTCTCCTTCAACGCTGATTCGCCTCTGTGAATCTTCACGTTCTCAAGATACAGCCCGTGTCTGCAATAGAGCGGCCTTTCGCCGATAAACTCTTGACCGATAATCTTTTCCATATATTATTTTATTTCAATGTTGTCTACCTTCATGCGTACGTTCAGCCACTTTCCGCTCTTGAGCCTCCAAAGGAACAGCAATCCCCTGATATTCAGCTCTACGCACATGCTGATCCAGAATCCGGCCAGGCCCATGGTTTTCGTGAGGAAAAACGCCGGGATTATGCGGAAAAGCCACATTGCCGAGAAGTTTATTGTGCTAGGTATCAATGTGTCACCGGCGCCGACACAGACTCCGTAGCCGACGATGGAAGCGGCGAACATTACCTCGGCGAAGCACTCTATCCGGAGGACATGGGCACCCAGTGCCACGACTTCGGCATCATTGGACATCAATCCGATGAAAACCGGGGCGAGAGCGTACATTATTATTGCCATTATGCCCATCACCGCCATGCCCAGACCGACGGTAATCCGGGCGAATCCCTTCGCGAGCTCTTTCCTTTTCGCGCCGAGGCTTTGGCCGATCAGCGAAGTAGCCGCATCCGCGATACCATATCCCGGCATGTAGCAGAAACTCTCCGCCGTTATCGCGAAAGCATTGGCCGCAATGGCAATGGTTCCCAGCGGCGCCACAATAATCGTGCTCAATACATGCGCGCCCCTCATAATGATATTTTGCAATGCCATCGGAGCGCTGATAGTCAATGCATTGCTGATGCAGACCCTGGTCGGGATGAAACTGCCGCGCTCACCGCGTCCGATGATGTGCAGTTCCTTGGAACGGAAGAGAATATAGGTCATCAATATCCCCACCGTGGTGCATTCGGCCAGCACTGTTCCCAATGCCGCGCCCTCCACGCCCATGCCTGCGCCTGGGATGAAAATCTCCATGCCGGACAATGTCAATGTTCTCGAAGGATAGATGAGCATGAAGTTGAAGCAGACGTCCAGAACGCACATTACGACACTCATGATGCTGGGAATCTTCATGTTGCCGCTGCTCTGCAGCATTCCCGCGCCGAAAAATTCGAACTGGAGGGCCGGCAGTCCCGCCATGACTATCATGAAATACATTCCGGCGTCATGACGTATCTCCTCGGCTCCTCCCAGCCATCCAGGCAATGCCCGGCTGATGCTGATGCCTGTCAATGATATTATTATGCTGAATGTGAGCAGGGCGGTAATGCCTTGCCTGAGAATCTTGCGTGCCCCATGGAAATCTTTCGCTCCGATAAGGTGGGCCGCAGGCACGGAAAAACCTGCCGCAGCAGCTGAACAGAATCCGCCGAACATCCATGTGCACGTGGACATCAGACCCACCGATGCGGCGGCATTGACCCCGAGATTACCTACCATTGCGGAGTCAATGAATTGCATCAGCACTGACGAAAGCTGCGCCATTATTGCCGGCAAACTCATTATGCCCGCAAGCTTGGCCTGCTGTCCGAAAGTCATCGCCTGTCCTCCACGGAGCATTCCGAGAAGGGTGTCCTTATTCATTCTTTCCATATCGACCGGCAAAGTTACCACTTCTTTCGGAAACCAGCTATTTTTTGAATGTTACTTAGCTGGTATATGGCGGAATTTCCCCGGATTCTATCAATGCGCTGAGCATTCCGGCGATTTCCTGCGGATTGCCGGATTCCGGACTGGAAAAATGTCCGATTACCTGACGGAGAGTGTATTGCCCGTGCAGCTCGTCATTGACATATGATTTCAATGCCTCTTTTTGCTGTGGTTTGACGGCGCGTTTCTTCCGGCAGATGTCGCAATTCCCGCAGTCCTCCGATTCCTCTTGGCCGAAATACGCAAGAAGGAATCTGGAACGGCACACATCCTCCTCACTTACATACTCGATCATGGTCTCCATGCGTTTGTGCCATGTTTCTTTCAGCATCTTGTAGCGCTGCGGGGAAAGCTTCACGTTGCCCAGGGCGAGATGCTCGCTGTGGAGAGTCAGCACGTTGGCGATATCTCCCGGGATATATGCGATAATGTGTTCCACCGAAAGTTCGTACAATGTCTGCCGCAGCTGCGGAATGCCCATCCCGCATTTTCCTGCCACATATTCCTCGTCTATCGGAACGGTGAACGAGAAAATGCCTACGTAACTTCTTATCAGACATTCTATTACATTGAGCATTGAAGGAGAGTCAAAACCGATGTCGTATAGGTCGTCGCGGTTGACGGAGATTCTTATGCGGGTCGGCGTTTCGAGTTCCTCGGAGTAGGTCCAATGTCCCTCTCTCTCGAGATAGCGGATAGCGTAATATGCCGAGGACCTGTTCAATGAGAACCTGCGGCAAAACTCGTTCAAATCGAATTTCAGCTGCCGCCCGAGTCCCTGCCCGTACGCGATCTCGAAAAACGCATATACCTTATGATATATATCTTCAATGTATTCCAATGTCGGGAAAGAAATGGTCTCCAGCTGGTGCAGCCGGCGGATATCCGTCGAGTTCCAGAGCAATACGGCGAAAGAATGCAGCCCGTCGCGGCCGGCTCTTCCCGCTTCCTGGAAATACGCCTCCGGAGCGTCCGGCATGTCCATGTGCACCACGAAACGGACATCCGGCTTGTCAATCCCCATTCCGAAAGCATTGGTACAGACCATCACCCTGGTTTTTCCGCTCTTCCAGTCTTCCTGCCGCTTCATCCTTTGCTCGTGACGGAGGCCGGCATGGTAGAACGATGACGAAATGCCGACGGCAGCGAGCGCGGCGGCGAGTTCCTCGGTCTTCTTCCGGCTGCGGACATACACGATTCCCGTGCCCGGAACGCCGTTGCAGATGTTTATCATCTGCCCCATCTTGTCTTCGCATTTGCGGACAATGTAGGACAGGTTCTGCCTTTCGAATCCGCTTTTCAGCAATGTCTTTTCCTTGAAACCGAGTTTCTCCATGATGTCGTCGGCGACTTCGGGCGTGGCAGTGGCGGTCAATGCTATCACCGGCGCGTCAACGACCTCTCTGATCTTGCCGATTTGCAGATAATCCGGCCTGAAATCATAGCCCCATTGGGATATGCAATGTGCCTCGTCAATGACTATGAAACAGATGTTGAGGACTTCCAGGTATGACTTGAACAGCCTGGTATTCAGTCGTTCCGGTGAAATGTATAAAAACTTCACATCCCCGTAGGCGGCATTGTTCAATGCCAGGTCGACCTCTCTCTTGTTCATTCCGGCATAAACGGCGAGCGCTTTTATTCCCCTGTCATTCAGGTTCTGCACCTGGTCCTTCATCAGGGCGATGAGAGGGGTGATGACCAGCGCGATTCCGTCTCTGAGCATTGTCGGGACCTGAAAACATACCGATTTGCCTCCGCCGGTGGGGAGGATGGCGAGTACGTCCTTGCCGGCCAATGCAGTATTGACGATCTTGTCCTGCATCGGTCGGAAAGAGGAGTAGCCCCAATATTCCTTCAATATGTCAAGAGGTTCTGTCATCGTGTGTTTTATGGTCCATCTTTTCGGCATGGCAAAATTTTTGCATGGGTTGTCGGATGGATATTTGCAAAATTAGTAAATTTTCAGACTGTAATTGTGGCAGTAATCACAAAATTGTCTTAATTTTGCGGATGGTTTCAAAGGAGGGGTCCGGAGGGATGACGGAAACCATGCTAAAATAGGAAATTAGTTATAATATCTAAAATATTATTTTTTTATTATGCCAACATTGGATTTAAGCAAGTATGGAATTAAAGGTGTAAAAGAAGTCCTTTACAACCCATCTTATGAAGTTCTCTTCAACGAGGAGACAAGGCCGGAGCTTACCGGTTATGAGAAAGGTCAGGAGACCGAGCTCGGTGCAATCAACGTTATGACTGGTATCTACACCGGTCGTTCGCCTAAGGACAAGTACATCGTTATGGACAAGACCTCGAAGGACACCGTATGGTGGAACACTCCTGAGTATCCTAACGACAACCATCCTGCTTCAGAGAAGACTTGGAAAGCTTGCAAGAAACTCGCTGTAAAACAGCTTTCAGGCAAGAGACTTTTCGTAGTTGACGGTTTCTGCGGTGCAAACGAGAACACCAGAATGAAAGTACGTTTCATCATGGAGGTTGCATGGCAGGCACACTTCGTTACCAATATGTTCATCCGTCCTAAGAACCAGAAAGAGTTCGATCAGGAGCCTGATTTCGTAGTATACTGCGCAGCAAAAGCTAAAGTTGAGAATCACGAGGAACTCGGCCTCCGTTCAGAGACTGCTGTTCTCTTCAACGTAACTTCTCACGAGCAGGTTATCCTCAATACATGGTATGGCGGTGAGATGAAGAAGGGTATGTTCTCTATGATGAACTACTTCCTGCCTCTCAAGGGCATCGCTTCTATGCACTGCTCTGCAAACACTGACAAGAACGGCGAGAACACAGCTATCTTCTTCGGTCTTTCAGGAACTGGCAAGACAACCCTTTCTACCGATCCTAAGCGTCTCCTCATCGGTGACGACGAGCACGGCTGGGACAGCAACGGTATCTTCAACCTCGAAGGCGGTTGCTACGCTAAGGTCATCAACCTCGACAAAGAGTCTGAACCGGATATCTACGGTGCCATCACCCGTGACGCTCTCCTTGAGAACGTGACTGTTGATGAGAACGGCAAGATCGATTTCGCTGACAAGAGCGTTACCGAGAACACTCGTGTATCTTACCCTATCTACCACATCCACAACATCGTACGTCCTGTATCACACGCTCCTGCTGCAAAACAGGTCATCTTCCTTTCAGCAGATGCGTTCGGAGTACTTCCTCCAGTATCTATCCTCGATCCTGAGCAGACCAAGTACTACTTCCTTTCAGGCTTCACAGCTAAGCTTGCAGGTACAGAGCGCGGTATCACCGAGCCTACTCCTACATTCTCAGCTTGCTTCGGACAGGCATTCCTCGAACTCCACCCTACAAAGTATGCAGAGGAGCTCGTTCGCCACATGAAGAAGAGCGGTGCAAAGGCTTACCTCGTAAACACCGGCTGGAACGGTACCGGAAAACGTATCTCTATCCGTGATACACGTGGTATCATCGACGCTATCCTCGATCACAGCATCGACAGCGCTCCTACCAAGACTATCCCTTACTTCAACTTCGTAGTTCCTACACAGCTTGCAGGCGTTGATCCTAAGATCCTCGATCCACGCGACACATATGCAAATGCTGCTGACTGGGAAGTTAAGGCCAAGGACCTCGCTGCAAGGTTCATCAAGAACTTCGTCAAATACGAAGGCAACCGCGCAGGCAAGGCTCTCGTAAAGGCTGGTCCACAGCTCTAGTCAATGATTTCCGTATGGGTTTTGCCCTACGGATTACATAACACAAAAAAGGGACTCCGGTTTCGGAGTCCTTTTTTTATGTCCGGCGGAGACTTCTCATGAAGGTGTTACGCCAGAAACTTGCCGCGTTTTTCGACCAGACTGAGTTGGCAAACCGCTAAGCCTCGATTATCAGACCGTCGTAGGCCGGCTGGATATCCATGTCTGGAGCCAGTTCGCGCAGTTGGGCTGCGAAATCCATGTAGACAGGGAAATTATGCGACAGGTGAGTCAGCCACGTGTGCTTCGCTCCGATTTTTCTGGCAACGTCAATTGCTTGATACAGAGAAAAATGCGAATGGTGAGGCTTGTAGCCGACAGTATTCAGGGTTACATGCTCCAGGCCCTGCAGTTTCTTCAGTTCCCGGTCCGGAAGAAGGCTCATGTCCGTGATATAGGCAATGTCGCCGAAACGGAAACCCAGCACAGGCATCTTGTCATGCATGCCCCTTATCGGGATGATTTCCACGCCGCGCCCGGTAGGGGAGACCAAGCCTCCCTTGAACGACGGATCATCAGCAGTTTCTGCAGGCGAAGCCTTCCGGTCATTCGTCGGAATCAGCTCACCGTCAGTGGTTTGCCAGCAATATCCTCTGTCGTGGACCCAGACCAGTTTGCGGTCCTCGTCACCAGGCTCCACGAAGAAAGGCCTCTCGTCTATCAGATGAATGTTCCACTCCGGAGCCCCAGGATACTTGTTCTCCTCGAAAACGTATGCGAAACTTTTTTTGAGCGACTCCAGCACAGGCTCCTCGCAATAAATCTCAGCCGCCCGCTGGTCGATATAGTTCAATGACCTGACGTCATCCAGCCCTCCGGTGTGATCCCTGTGGTCATGAGTCAAAAGTATGGCATCCAGATGAGAAATGTCATGTGCAAGCATCTGCATCCTGAAATCCGGACCGGCATCCACCAAGACGGACAGCCCGCCGTATTCTACGAATGCTGCTGAACGGAAACGTTTGTCTTTCAAGTCATTGCTGCGGCAAACCGGACATTTGCAGCCGATAATGGGGATGCCTTGCGACGTGCCGGTACCCAGAAAAGTCAGACGGGTCTTCATAATGTGACCTCCACGATTTGACCGGCCAGTTTCTCGTCCCATGGCCTCTCCACCTTGATATAATTCCCGGTGTAGCCGCTCATCATGCCCCCGTTGTTGCTCTCCTCGAACAACACGCGTTCCTTTACGCCTTTCTGCGATGCGATGAACTCCTCGTTGAGCGACTTGCAGAGTTCCTCCAGCATTACCACACGTTTCGTCTTGACGCAATCCTGAACCTGGTCCTTGCGGGCTGCGGACCTTGTGCCTGCCCTCCGTGAATAAGGGAAGATATGGATGAATGCCGGCTTAATCCTGTCTTTCAGGAAGTTATATGTTTCCATGAACAGCTCGTCCGTCTCTCCTGGAAGTCCGGCTATGACGTCGATTCCGAAAAATACATCCGGCCTGCCGGACCCGTCTCCCGGTTTCGGATTCATCTTCTCGCGTATGTAATCTATCTTGGATGCGAAAAATTCCGTGGAATACTTCCTGCCGACATCCTTCAGCAAGGTATCGCTGCCGCTCTGGAGCGGAATGTGGAAATGCGGCTGGAATTTGGTCCCGGATGCTATCCAATCCACGATTTCATCAGTCAAAAGGTTCGGTTCAATAGATGAAATGCGGTATCTTTCAATGCCTTCCACCTCGTTAAGTGCCTTCAGCAGATCCAGAAAACTTTCCCCGCTCTTCCTTCCGAAGTCACCGGTATTGACACCGGTCAGCACGATTTCACGCACTCCCGACGCCGCGATTCTCTTCGCTTCCTCCACGGCTTCCGCAATGGAAATGCTCCTGCTCCTGCCCCTGGCGAAAGGTACGGTGCAATATGCGCAGAAATTGTCACATCCGTCCTGGACTTTCAGAAATGACCTGGTGCGCTCCTCGCCGCTTGAATAGGCAGCGAACGTGACGGCATCATTGACATCAGCATTGTCCCGGATGACATTGCGCCCGTCGATGAACTCCAGCGTGGTCTTTACCAGCGACCCTTTTTCATTGGCCCCGAACACGAGGCCCACACCTTCGAGCGATTCGACCTCGGCTCTTTTCAGTTGCGCGTAACAACCTGTGACAATGATGGTTGCATCCGGGGCTGTACGATGGATCTTCCGTATGATATTGCGCGACTTGCGGTCGGCATGTTCTGTTACGGAACAGGTGTTGATGATATACAGGTCGGCCTTTTCCGACCATGGAACCGACTCGTAGCCCTCTTTCATGAAGCCACGTTCGTAAGTCGAAGTCTCAGCGTAATTGAGCTTGCAGCCCAGCGTTATGTAAGATGCTTTTTTACTCATATCAATGTGCGAGAATGAGGAATACGCACGGGCGCTTCCCGATGAAATCCTTACGTCCGGCAATCTCCCGTTTCCATCCGTCTATCGTCTTGGTGCGGATATATGCGTCCGGCATGGTAATGTTCGCTGCAATACATAACTCCGTGCTGCCCTGACAGTTGGCCAGGATATCAGCCAGCAGCGAGTCGTTCCTGTAAGGCGTCTCGATGAATATCTTCGTCTGCCTTTCCGATGCTGAATGACGTTCAATGCTTTTCAATGCCTGTCTGCGTTCATCCGTTTTGGCGGGTATGTAGCCGAGGAATGCAAATGACTGTCCGTTGAGTCCTGAAGCCATGAGCGCAAGCATCAGAGATGACGGCCCCGAACATGGCACTACCTCGATACCATGTTTATGGCACAGGCTTACCAGTTGCGCACCGGGGTCGGCGACGGCCGGAAGTCCGGCTTCCGTTATGAGTCCGACATCGTTGCCGTCATTGAAAAGAGGTAGCAGAGCCTCCACTTCTTCTGGTTTGGTATGCTCGTTAAGCTCATGAAACTCAAGCTCTTGTATGTGTCCTTTCAGTCCTGCTGCGGAGAGATACCGTCTGGCTGTCCTCGTCGCCTCCACCACGTAGGTGTGAAGCTTCGGCAGCATTGACAATACTCCTTCCGGGATGACTTCTTTCGGGTCGTTCTCACCGAGCGGCGAGGGAATCAGGAACAGCCTGCCCCGTTTATCTGCGTTTTCCATTTTTCTTTTCGTTTTTGTCCGCATTGATTCTTATCCGCACTTTCCGTTCATTCATGAGAGCCTGCTGGCGCTCGGCCTCCAGCTCCTGTTTTTTGCGTCTGCTTCTGAAAAGGTTGCGTATGAATTCACCGATGCGGTCATATTCTTTCTGATAAGTGATACCGATGCCGTTTCTCTGGGAATTGTCCAGATAATTGGTGTACTGGTCCGCCGAATGCGAGAAAAGGTTCAGTCTCAATGCCCCCGGACGGTCCAGTTTTACGTCGATGTCCAGGTCTCCCACGACCTCGCTTCCTGACGAAGTGGATTTGTACTGCCTGTTGCCGATGGTGCCGTTCACCACTACGCGGTTGTTGAACAAGGCTGTGGACAATGCCACGTCGAAGATATCCGTTCCGCCTGCATTTTGCTGATAATCAAGCCCGAAGTCGACAGGTATGTTCAGTTTCTGCAAGATGTTGTTAAGCTGTCCCGCCATGATTTCCGAAACATTGGAATACAGCATTGACGAAGACGTGTTGGTGATGCCGGACTGCTCGTCAGGCAGGAAACTGTTTGTAAGCAACAAGGCCAGAAGCTGTTTTTGAATCTTGTCCTGGGTGTTCAATGCGCTTTCCACGCGGCTCTGCGTCGTCGGATCCAGGTCAGGGATAGTGATGGAGAAGTCCAATCTCGGATTGCTCAGCTTGTCCGTGATGGCAATTCCGCATTCGACTGTCCTTCTGGCGGTGGACGTGGTGTCGGAAATCAGCGTCCCGACTGAAGCCTTGGTCTTGTATAATGCATTGATGTCCAAGTTGCTGTCCATAATGTCTCCGTTGAACCTGATGGAACTTCCGTCCTGTATGGAGAAATCCCTTTTCGCTATTCCCAGCGCCACGAAATGGTAAGTTCCGTTGGAAATGATATAGTTGCCGTTGATGGTGAAGAGTCCGATGCCCGGTCTCACTTCCACGTCGATCAGACCGTTTCCGTTGCCGGTAAGCACGTTTCCTGCGGCCTTGTCGATTTCCAGGCTGGCGGTAATGTCCGGCGTGGCATTGATTCTCAGTTTGATGCCCAAGTCATTGGCCTTCTTTTCCTTCTCCTTCAGTTTCCGCATCATTTCGTCGTAAGGGTCAATGCGGATTTCCCTGTATGGCTCCTTGAATGTCAGCAAGTTGGACTTTCCGGCTGATGAAGCGGTGTTCATCGGTATGTGGAATTCTCCTCTCTTCGCCGTGCGTGCATCCGCTGACAGCAATATGGAATTCAGCTGTCCGGTGACGGTCAGGTCTCCCGTCGCGGAAACATTGCCATAGAAAACAGGATTGTCATTTTCTCCGAGATTCAGCACCTCCATCTGGCGGAACTTGATGTCCGTGTCGAAACTCATGTCACGGAAATGGTCCCACAAGATGCTGCCGCTCACCGTGCCCTTCTCATTGAACCTGTCGGTTATCGTGACATTTTCGAACCTCGCACCCTTGCTGTCGAGCGTCACCGGACCGTCGGCGGTATATTCCACGTTCGTGAAGTTCACCCGCAGCTTCGTACGGTTGAACCTCAGTTCCTTGCTGCTTATTTCAATGTTGTCCAGCGGTCCGTTGAATGCGATGTCTCCGGAAAGGCTGCCTTCAATGTTGCTGAACAATGATTTCAGGAACGGCATGGCATAACCTGCATCCAGCCCGTTGAGCGACAGGTTGCCGTCCAATGTTTTCTGCTTGGGGAAGAAATGTCCCGAAGCATCCAGCGTCTGTACTCCGTCCAATGAATTGCGGCACAGGAAATTGAACTTCTTGCCCTCGTCATCCCATACGCAAGCGACCTTCACGGTGCCGGCCCGGTGGCCTCCGAACATGGTGGAGTCGCTCTGGAGACGCATGAGGACTCCCGCCTGGTCGTCCGTGCGTGATATCAGCATCGCCTGTCCGGTCATCCGGCCTTCCAGTCCCAATTCCTGATTCGAGAAAGCATTGGCCATGGAAATGTCGAATTTTTCCATGTTCAGCCTGAGGGTGTCGCTCTGCGTGGCGGAGTACCCGCCGTTCAGCCTTATCTCCTGGTCGTCTCCCGTGATCCGCAGGTTCCCGATTTGTGCGCCTCCGCTGTGGAAATCCATCTTGGACGACGCGATTTTCCACAATCTGGATTTCAGGTAGATATATGACGGGTCGAAATTGGTGCTTATTGCCAATGAATCATTGTCATCGCGATATATGCGTCCCCTGAGGATCAGGTCACCGCGGTTCTGGAGCTCTGTCGCATTGTCATAACTGAATCTTGCCCCGATGGAATCCTTCTTCGCGTAAACATTGACCTTGCCCGACTTCACGAGCATCGGCGCGAACTTCATCTCGTTCGCTTTCAATGTTCCTTCAATGCTGCCGTCAGGATTTCCCAGTTTCAGGTCAATGCCTTTCAAGTATTTGTCCTTGAATGCAATACGTCCGGACGTCAGGCTCGCTTTAAGGTTTCCGTCCCGCGCGATGCTGAGGTTCAATGCCGTGCTGTCGGCGATGTAGACGCCCGGTGCGAAGAACGACATGATGTCCTTGGTGTCATGGAAACGTATGGATGCATCGTATTTGTTCCTGTCCCAATTCCCGCTTCCCAGGCGCAATGAAGGCAGGGACCCGCTTGTAGCTACTGTCTTGATGTCATTGATGAAACTCTTGAAGAACCGGGTGCCGGAGTACGTGCCGTCCGCGAATCCGGACTTGAATTTCACTCGGTTCAGGTCATTGTTCGCGTATGACGAAATCTCGATGTCGCCGACATTGTGCCTGCCGTGCTCGTCTTCGAGGACAATGCCGTTCACGTTGATGTTGCCCAGAATTTCTTCGCCGCTGACGCGCGTGAAGTTTGCCTGCGTCGTCAGACTGATTCTGGAAGTTCCTCTCTTGTCAATGTTCAGTGCATGCAGATCTGCGTATCCGAGATTTGCATAGAACTGATACAGAGCGTTTTGTGTCTTTGATGACAATGAGAATATTCCCTGGAAGAGGAAGTTCAGGTTCGGGTCACTGCATACGATACGTCCGTTGAATGCATCCTGGCTGAATGTTCCGGCTGCGGCAATTCCAGTATATCCGTAGTTCAGCACCTCCAGATGGTCCACCTTTAGGGAGTCGATGGTCATTTCCGGGCCGTCTTTGCCGAGCGTGGCGGAAAGACCGGAACGCATGGTGCATTTCCCTACGGGAATATTGTCGACTATCTTGTTGATTTCCAGGCCTTCAGTGGAAATCTGTCCTCCGATTTCCATCGGTCTGTACTTGTCAATGATATTTCTGATTCCGATGTCGGCGGTGACTTTTCCGAAGCCGCTGTGAATGGAACCGCGTACCGAAAGCCTGTTCAGCGGTCCTCTCATGCGTCCGGTGAACGTGGCCGTTTCGCCTTTACATAAGTTGCTGATTTTCAATGCGGCGTCAGGTGCCCAGCCCTTGATGAAGCGCTCCAGGCCCCGGGATGAGAAACGGATTTTCCTGACATCCGCTTCCAGCAACATGCCCTGTGAATCCGGCAGGCCGATGATGGAACCGCTGAAATCGCCGGAAATGCCGCGTCCATGGGCATTGTCCCATTTGGTGAAACCTTCGACGTCCGCGGACTCGAATTTTATGTTTTTCAGGTGCAGGTCATTGATATAGCCTTCGACGTGCCCGTTCAGGTTTGCCGTCATGCGGAACTGTTTGAGCGCCGGCGCGAAGTATCTCAATGTGTTCATGCTCACCATGCTGGGGCGGATGTCGCCCTGGAGCCGTACTGCATTTATGAAGTCCGACCATGCATCCGTGTCCTTGTATGTCATTTTCAGGCTCGGGATGTCAATGTCCGACCAGTTGTCTATGATGCGGAGATTGTCGACGATGGTCTTGCCGTTGCCGACCTTGGCGCTTCCCGACATGAGGTGGCAGACGAATCCGCTTTTCTCCCTGAACGACAATCTGTCGCAGTTTCCGGACATCACGCCTCCTTTCAGCCTTAAATTCCTGCCTTTCAGTTTGATGTCTTCCACGTCGAGGTCGAACCAGTTCATTTCGTCACTGGCGTATTTCGTGGCGTCTTTACGGAAGTTCCTCATTCTGAATGCCATGCCGTCCAGCTCTACATCTGAGATGGAGAAAATTTCCTTGTCGTTTTTCTTCTTTTCCTTGTTGCCATTGCCGAGTCGGAAAATCCGTTTCAGGTTGATGGTGCCCGAAGTGTCCGCTGCCGTGCTGTCTCCCGGCTCGATTACCAGGAAGAAAAGTCCATCGGTCACTTTCGCGGAAGAGAGGCTGATGCTGCCGTCGTTTATCAATGTCTTTATGCCGAAAGTGGCGGAAACGTACCTCGCTCGGAAAAGCGTGTCTGTAGCCATCATGCCTGCCGAGTCCCTGTAAGGGTGATTGTCAATGACGGCCAAATCTTTGATTACTACGGCTTTGAATGGGTCGATATGGATTTTGCCGATGCTTATTCTTCCGTCAATGCTGTTTTCCAGAGAGTGAAGCGCCTTTTCCGCAAGGAAGGTCTGTACTTTAGGGGATTGCACGGCAATAAGCGCAGCGGCAATGAGTGCCGTCACGACAACTATCAGCAGATATAATATTTTTACTGTCTTCCTGATACCGACCAGTCCTTTTTTATACTTATATTATCTTACAAACTTACGCAAAATATCTCTAAATTATATTACCTTTGCGGTTCAGATTGGAGTTTTTTGAAAGACACATGGAACATTCAGACATCATTCTCGGAATAGAGTCATCGTGCGATGACACTTCCGCAGCTGTTATACGGGACGGATATCTTCTGTCCAATGTCATTGCCAGCCAGCAGGTTCACAAGGATTATGGCGGGGTCGTGCCGGAACTTGCATCCAGGGCGCATGAACAGAACATTGTTCCAGTTGTCAGCCAGGCGCTGGAGAAGGCGGGCGTGAAGCCTGAGGAACTAACGGCGATTGCATTTACCAGAGGACCGGGTCTTCTCGGCTCGCTCCTGGTCGGAACTTCTTTCGCCAAGGCTCTCGGCGTTTCTCTCGGGATACCTGTAATCATGGTCAATCATCTTCAAGGTCATATACTTGCTGATTTCGTGAAGCAGTATGACAAGGAGAATCATCATCCGGAGTTCCCGTATCTCTGTCTCTTGGTTTCAGGAGGAAATTCTCAGATTGTAAAGGTGAACGGCCCTCTGGATTATGAGATTCTGGGCCAGACGATAGATGATGCTGTGGGCGAGGCTTTCGACAAGTGCTCGAAAATGATGGGGCTCGGATATCCGGGCGGACCTGTGATAGACAAGCTCGCGAAACTTGGTGACCCTGAGCGTTTTAAGTTTGCGAAGCCGCATATTCCGGGACTGGACTACAGTTTCAGCGGTATCAAGACATCCCTGCTTTATTTCGTGCGGGATGAGATGGCAAAGGATCCGGAGTTCATGGAGAAGAACAAGGAAGATATCTGTGCAAGTTTCCAGAAAGCATTGATAGACATATTGTTGGATAAGTTGATAAAGGCTGCCAAGCAGACCGGTATCAAGGAGATAACGATCGGAGGCGGCGTGTCTGCGAACAGCGGATTGCGCAACCGTATCGAGGAGGAGGGCAAGAAGCGTGGCTGGAACACGTATCTGCCTGAGTTCAAGTTCACTACGGACAATGCCGCCATGATCGCCATAGCCGGCTACTATCACTACCTCGCCGGTGAACGCACCCCGCTCGATGTCGCCCCCGTTTCCCGCATTGCGGATTTTTAGTGTGTTGGGTTGTAACCTTCGAACATTGACACCCTCGTTATTTTGAGAAACTCAGTAAGTTGTT